>Ga0074193_1000279_pt1 | contig 91414 bp, 76 predicted proteins | sample EPASupsiteHSE605_FD_64523 | JGI IMG/M metagenome (GOLD analysis project Ga0074193, IMG submission 64523) | Bioremediated contaminated groundwater from EPA Superfund site, New Mexico - Sample HSE6-05 | ecosystem: Environmental > Aquatic > Deep subsurface > Groundwater > Contaminated ... | reverse complement strand
CACGGCCGTGCTCCAGGAGACCTACGGCGTCATCGTCTACCAGGAACAGGTGATGAAGATCTCCAACATCCTGGCCGGCTACAGCCTGGGCGACGCCGACATCCTCCGCCGGGCCATGGGCAAAAAGATCCCCGAGGTGATGGAGAAGGAGCGGGGCAAGTTCATGGCCGGGGCCAAGGTCAACAACGTGCCCGAGGAGAAGGCCAAGTACATCTTCGACCTCATGGCCAAGTTCGCCGGCTACGGCTTCAACAAGTCGCACTCGGCGGCCTACGCCCTGATCGCTTACCAGACCGCCTACCTCAAGGCCCACTACCCGGCCCAGTTCCTGGCCGCGCTGCTCTCCTGCGACGTGGAGAACACCGACAAGGTGGTCAAGTACATCAGCGAATGCCGCCAGGAGAAAATCGAGGTCCTGCCGCCGGACATCAACGAATCGTTCAGCGATTTCACGGTCATCAACGACCGCATCCGCTTCGGCCTGGCGGCGGTGAAAAATGTGGGCGGCGCGGCCCTGGAATCGATCCTCGCCGAGCGAGAGACCGGGGGCAATTACCGTTCCCTGGCCGATTTCTGCGGCCGGATCGATAGTTCCAAGGTCAACCGCAAGGTGATCGAGAGCCTGATCAAGGCCGGGGCCTTTGACTCGCTCAATGCCAACCGGCGCCAGTACATCGAGATCCTCGACCTGTGCATCGAGCGGGCCAAGGCGGTGCAGCGCGACCGGATGAGCGGCCAGATGAACCTGTTCGCCGTCGGTCAACCGACAACCAAACAGAACGGGACCACCGAGGTCGAACTGCCGGCGGTCGAGGACTGGCCTAACCTGGAACGGCTGGCCTTTGAAAAGGAGACCGTGGGCTTTTTCCTCACCGGCCATCCCCTGGAAGGGGTGATGGAGGATCTGCGGCGGGTGGTGGACACCGACATCGCCGGGGCGGAGAAGCTGCGCGACGGCCAGGTGGTGCGGATCGGCGGCCTATTGGCCGGCTACAAGGAGCATAAGTCGAAGAAGGGCGACCGCATGGCCTTCACCGTGCTCGAAGACATGAGCTCCAGCATCGAGGTGATCGTCTTTCCCTCGACCTTTGCCGAATGCGCCCATCTCCTGACCAGCGACCGGCCGCTGATCGTGCTCGGCACGGTGCAGCAGGGGGAGCGGGGGGCCAAGATCGTGGCCCAGGAGGTCAAGGGGCTGGCCGAGACTCTGGAGCAGTACACCGAGCGGGCGGTGATCACCCTGCGGGCTGCCTCGACCTCACGCCAGCACATGCTGGAGTTGAAGGAGTTGCTCTATCAGCACCATGGCGCCACCCCGGTGCTGCTCACCCTTCATTTCGACAATCGGGGCGAGGTTGATATCCAGGTGCTCAAGGACATGAGCGTCCGGCCCTCCACCGATCTCTTTCACCAGATCACCAAGCTATGCGGCAAACGCTCCCTCACGGTGCAGATGCGCAAACCCGAGGTGCAGCCGCGCCGCAACGGCAACGGCAACAACCGCGGCGGTCATTGAGAGCCAGACCGGCATGGCACGGCTGGGTTTACCCGTCATGCCGGGCAAACAAAAAGCGGCCCATCACCATTGATGGGCCGCTTTTTTTAAAGCCGTTAGGGTGGAACCGGTCCGCGACCGGGCTCCTTCTGATCTCAATCAGGCATTTTCAAAAATTTCATACTTGGTCGGCTCGCCGAGCAATTTGTCGATCTCCTCCTGGATCTCGGTCCGCTCCTTGCTCAACGTCCATGCCCGCCAGTCGTCGATGGACTGCCAGGTGCTGATAACCATGCTGACGCCCGGTTCGTCCACCCGGGTAAAGGTTTCCCCCGAAATATACCCTTTTTGGTTGAGGGTCAGTGCCCTCATCTTCCGAAGAAGGGCTTCGAGTTTGGGAGCCTGCTTATCCGCGACCTTCCGTTTGATCAAAACCTTGACAGCCATGTGTACCTCCTTGTGTTGATGTAGGTGAATGAGACGTACATAAACAACCAGACAGCGAACAACCTAGTACAACTTTAGTATATACATCGCCGCCCCCGGAAGCAAAGGAATGCGTGGACATTTCTCGAAAAAATTGCCGGGGCCGAACGTGGCCGCCTCCAAACCGACTGCCCTCAACCGCCTCTTTCCGAACCGACGACCGGTGGGATGGGCGCGAGCAATCGGCCTTTATTTCGTCTCTTTTTGCGTGAGATGCACGGTGACCGGATCGCCGGGAACGCAGTCGATCAGGGCGGCAGCGCTCGCTTGGTTGGCGGCGATCTCCAGGTAGCCGGAACTGTCGATCAGCACCAGCAAGGCCCCGGTCTTGGCGTCGTGGTAGGTGCGGCCGAACTGACTGATCCGTTGATCGCCGATTTCGACAAAGGTGAAGGCAGTGGGATCGAAACGGCCGGCACCGGCACGGATGGTGGTGCGGATGTTGCCGAAATGATCGATCCGCTGCACCTGCCCCTGCAAACAGCCGGCCGCATGAATCGCCGCCGGGACAATGGCCATCCGGATGGACGCCGGCGGGATGGCGGGACCGAACTGGGCAAGGCTGCCTGTCCTGGCGAGGGCGGCGGCCACCGGGGCCATGATGTCGCGGCCATGGAAGGTGGGGCTGACCGCGGCGGGAAAGAACGCCGCCTGCTCCACCCGATGCATCGATTCGATCTTGTGATCGACAACCAGGAGCGACAAGGTGCCGTTGTCGGGGGCGACGAAGCAGTGGCCGTCGCCGGCGGCGACCAGGATGGCGCGCTCGCTGCCGACGCCCGGATCGACCACGATCAGGTGGATCGTGCCGGGCGGGAAAAAACCGTAGCTGGTGCGGATGGTGACCGCGGCGGTAACCACATCCCAGGCGGGGATGGCGTGGGTGAGGTCGACGATGGTGGCGGCGGGAATGCCCTTGAGCAAGGCCCCCTTGAGCTGGCCGACATAGGGGTCCTGGAGGCCGAAATCGGTGGTCAGGGTGAAGATGGTTGGCTGAGTGCCCATTGTGGTGCGCCGGAAAAAGGAGTGCTCGAAACGAAAAAGGGGCTCATTTTTTCTCTATTGTAGAGCACACCTGCTTCCGCAGTCAAGGTGGCCAACACCGAAATGAAGCGGCTCCGCCTCAGGCAAAGCAGAGGCCGCAATCGGGACAAACGGTCAGGCTGGTGGCGAACCGGCAGCCGCAGGCCGGACAGACCGCCTCGGCCGCCTCGGCATTGTAGACCGCGCCGGCAAACCGGGTATCGTGATCCTCCAACCCCGTGCTCTGCCGGTATTCCTCCGCCAGCACGGCCATCACCTCGGCCAGGTCGCTCTCCCGCACCTGGAGCAGCAGTTCGGGCCCGCGGCAGCCGCAGGCGGCATCATTCTCCTTGCCCACCAAGGCCGGCAGGCCCCGGCCCAGGAGCGCGGCTTGCAAAGCTTTCATGTGCAGCAACGGCCCCTTGCGCACCGTCACCACCGCTTCGTCGGGCGCGATCGTCGCTGGGGCCTGTTGCCGCTTCGTTTCCTGAGCAAGCAGATGCGCGCCGCTCAACAGGTCGACGGCGCAGGCCGCGCAGGTCCGGATGTCGGCGCGGTACTCGTCGCCGCAGCGGGGACAATAGTTGCATTCGGGATCGATGGTCGAGCGCATGGCGTATTCGGGGGTCAATCAAAGGATATCAAAGGATATCAAAGGATATCAAAGGATATCAAAGGATATAACGGCTCAGGTCCTCGTTCTCGGAGATGTCGGTCAACTGCTGGCGGACATAGTCGGCGGTCACCGTGAACTCGAGATGATCGCGGTCCGAGGCGTCGAAGGAGACCTCGTCCAGGACCCGCTCGATGATGGTGTGCAGCCGGCGGGCGCCGATATCCTCGGTCTTCTGGTTGACCTGGACCGCGATCCGGGCCATCTCCCGGATGGCTTCGTCCTCGAAGACCAGGCGGACATCCTCGGTGGCCAAAAGCGCCGTGTACTGCTTGATCAGGGCGCTCTTCGGCTCGGTGAGGATGCGGAAGAATTCCTCCTCGCCCAGGGCGTGGAGGTTGACCCGGATGGGGAAGCGGCCCTGGAGCTCGGGCACTAGGTCGGACGGCTTGCAGACATGGAAGGCACCGCTGGCGATAAAGAGGATGTGGTCGGTCTTGACCGGCCCGTACTTGGTGGACACCGTCGTCCCCTCGACGATGGGCAAGAGGTCGCGCTGCACGCCCTCGCGGGAGACCTCGGGCGAGCCGGAGCTGGTGCCGCCGCGGGAGGCGATCTTGTCGATCTCGTCGAGGAAGATGATCCCCGACTGCTCGGTGCGGCGGATCGCCTTCTCGGCGATGGACTCGGTATCCACCAATCGCTCGGCCTCCTCTTTCTTGAGCCATTCCAGGGCTTCAGGCACCTTCATCTTCTTGGGCTGCTTCTTCTTGGGGAAGAATTTCGAGAACGCCTCCTGGAGCGAATTCTGCATATCCTCCATGCCTGAGGCGGAAAAAACCTCGACCACCGGCGTGCCCCCGGCGGCGGCCACCGAAAGCTCGACCACCCGGTCGTCGAGCTCGCCCCGGCGCAGCATCTCGCGGAACCGCTCCCTGGTGGTCTGGGCCCGCGTCTCCTCCTGTTTAGCCGCCCCGCCGTCGTAACCGAGAGAAATGACATTGGCCGACGGAGAAGAACTCTGACCGGACGGGCGCGGCAACAGCAGATCGAGTAGCCGCTCCTCGGCCATGGCCGCCGCCTTTTCCTGCACCCCCTCTTCCGCCTCCTTGGTGACCATGTTGACCGCCAGTTGGGTGAGGTCGCGGATCATCGATTCGACATCGCGGCCGACATAGCCGACCTCGGTAAATTTGGAGGCCTCGATCTTGAGGAAGGGGCTCTGGGCGAGGTGGGCCAGCCGGCGGGCGATCTCGGTTTTGCCCACGCCGGTGGGACCGATCATGATGATGTTCTTGGGGGCGATCTCCTCGCGCAGGGGCGACTCGACCTGCTGCCGTCGCCATCGGTTGCGCAGGGCAATGGCCACCGACCGTTTAGCCTCGGCCTGGCCGATGATGTAACGGTCCAGTTCGGCCACGGTTTCCCGTGGGGTCAGCGAATTGATGCCTTTCATATTTTTTCCACCACGATGTGGGTATTGGTATAAACGCAGATCGAGCCGGCGATCTCCAGGGCAGTGCGGGCGATGGCCTCGGCGTCGAGATCGGAGTGGGCCACCAGGGCCTTGGCGGCAGCCTGGGCGTAGGGACCGCCGGAGCCGATGGCGAGGATGGCGTCATCGGCCTCGATGACATCGCCGGTGCCGGAAAGCAGCAGGGAATGGGTGGCGTCAACGGCGATCAGCATGGCCTCCAACCGCCGCAGCATCTTGTCCATGCGCCAATCCTTGGCCAATTCGACCGCCGCCCGCATCAGGTTGCCGTTGTACTGCTCCAGCTTCTGCTCCAGCCGGTCGTAGAGGGTGAAGGCATCGGCGGTGGCGCCGGCGAAGCCGGTGATCACCTGATCGTGGTAGAGCCGCCGGACCTTGCGCGCCTGGTGTTTGATGATGGTGGCGCCCAGCGAAACCTGGCCGTCGCCGGCGACCACCACCTGTCCCTGGTGCCGGATAGCGATGATGGTGGTGGATCGTATTTTTTTATTCTTTTTTGTCTGCATAGGTGTGCGGTATTAAGTGGTTCAAGCAAAGAAATATGGGGATGATGTGTAACCACGATGAAAAAGGGAGTCAATGGTTGACCAGCTTTTCATCGGCCCCGCTTCCTGGCCTGGGGATGGGCCTGGTCGTAGACCTTGGCCAGATGATCGATGTTGAGGTGGGTGTATTTCTGGGTGGTCGACAGGCTGACATGGCCCAGCAGCTCCTGGACCGTGCGCAGATCGGCCCCCATCTCGAGCAGATGGGTGGCAAAAGAGTGGCGCAGGGCATGCGGCGTGACCGTCACCCCGATGCCGGCCCGCAGGCCGTACATCTGGATGGAACGTTCGACGCTGCGGGCGCTGAGCCGGCTGCCCTGGCCATTGAGAAAAAGGGCCTCGCGTTCGGCCGCATGCCCCCGCTGGAGACGGGCGACGGTCAGGGCCTCGCGTTCGGGCAGGCACTGCTCCAGGGCCTCGCGGGCGGCCCGGCCAAAGGGAACCAGCCGCTCCTTGTTGCCCTTGCCCCGGACCCGGACCATCTCGGCCACGAGGTCGACATCTGCCCGGTTGCAGCCCACCAGCTCGGAAACCCGGATGCCGGTGGCGTAGAGCAGCTCGAGCACGGCCCGGTCGCGGCGGCAGTAGCGGTCGGTGGCCACCGGGGCTTCGAGCAGGCCGAAAACCTCGTCCACGGTCAGAAAGGAGGGGATGGGATGCCCCAGCTTGGGACCGGCAACGCCCATGACCGGGTCGCTGGCGATCACCTTTTCCCGTTGGAGAAAACGAAAAAAGGTGCGCAAGCCCGACAGTTTTCGCGCCACCGAGGCGCTGGCGTTGCCGGCATAGAGCGAACCGACAAAGGCCTGCACCCGGTCGGCGGTGATCGCTCCGGGCTCGATATCCTGGTCGCAGAAACGGTGGAACTCCAGGACATCGCGCCGGTAGCTGTCGGCGGTATGGGGGGAGTAGCCTCGCTCCACCAGGAGCCAGGCCACGAATCGTTCGATATGCGCGGTCATCGCCAAAGAGATATTGAAACCCACAGGGAGAGTGTTTAGTATAGACGATTACCCTTGCGCACTGTATTCAGCAAATAAAATCGTTCTCAACCCGGGCGAGTGGAGCCGTTGTATGGCAAAAAAGACCTTCGAACATGCGCTGGCCAGGCTGGAGCAAATCACCGAGGAATTGGAAGCCGGGGAGCTCAGCCTGGAAAAGAGTCTGGAAAAATTCAACGAGGGCATGGCGTTGGTGCACTTTTGCAGCGGCAAGCTCGACGAGGCGAAAAGCCAGGTCGAGTTGTTGCTGCACAAGGATGGCGAGCTGGTGAGCGTGCCCTTTGCAGAGAATGACCGTGGAGATCAAAACCTATCTGAATGACCAACGGCTGCGGGTCGAGGATCGCCTGGCCGCCCTTATGCTTTCGCCTGTCGGCGCCTTTGCCCAACACATCGAATCGATGCGCTACAGCCTCTTTGCCGGCGGCAAGCGCATCCGGCCCGTCCTCTGCCTGGCCGGGGCCGAGGCGGTGGACAGCGGCGAGCCGACCCGACAACGCGCCCTGCCCGTGGCCTGCGCCCTGGAATGCATCCACACCTATTCCCTGATTCACGACGACCTGCCGGCCATGGACGACGACGACCTCCGGCGGGGCAAACCGACCAACCACACCATCTTCGGCGAGGCAGCGGCCATCCTGGCCGGCGACGGCCTGCTTACCTTTGCCTTTGACCTGCTCAGCGGCCCGGCCTGCGCCGCCCTTGCCGACTCGGCCCGCATCCGCCTCATCCAGACCATCGCCCACGCGGCCGGCCCCCTGGGCATGGTCGGCGGCCAGTCCCTGGATATGCTCTACGAAGGCCAGCAGGTCGGCTACGAGGAATTGCGCCGCATCCACCGCAGCAAGACCGGCGCCCTGATCACCGCCTCGGTGGTTTGCGGCGCCATCGTCGCCGGCGCCAGCGAGGAGCAGGAAGAGGCGCTCAAAACCTACGGCGACCACATCGGCCTGGCCTTCCAGATCGTCGACGATCTCCTCGATGTCGAGGCCACCACCGCCGAACTGGGCAAGCCGGCGGGCAGCGACATCAAATCCGACAAGGTCACCTACCCCTCGCTGTTCGGCACGGCAACCTCGCGGACCATGGCCCGGGAAGCGGTGCAGGAGGCAGTGAGTGCCCTGCCCGTCTTCGACCACCAGGCCGACCCGCTCCGGGCCCTGGCCCATTACATCGTCGACCGCAAGAAATAGTGATGCTCATTGTGGATTCTCTGACAGACCAGCCCGCCACCCTGCTGGACACCATCAATTCGCCTTGTGACCTACGCCGCCTCAATCTGGCGCAGATGGAACAGCTCGCGCACGAACTGCGGCAGACCATCATCGCCACCGTGGCCGAAACCGGCGGCCATCTCGCCCCCAGCCTGGGCGTGGTCGAACTGACCCTGGCCCTGCACTCTGTCTTCGATACCCCCCGCGACCGCCTGATCTGGGATGTGGGCCATCAGGCCTATGCCCACAAACTGCTCACCGGCCGTCGGGACCGGTTCCACACCCTGCGCCGCTACAAGGGGTTGAGCGGTTTCCCCAAACGGACGGAGAGCGAATACGACACCGTCGAGACCGGCCACAGCTCCACCTCGGTCTCGCACGGGCTCGGCATGGCCGCGGCCAAGGCCATCCAAGGCGACCGCAGCAAGATCATCGCCGTCATCGGCGACGGCTCCATGACCGCGGGCATGGCCTTTGAGGGGCTCAACCACGCCGGCGACCTGGGCCGGGACCTGGTGGTCATCCTCAACGACAACGAGATGTCGATCTCGAAAAACGTCGGCGCCCTGTCCAGCTTTCTCAGCCGCAAGATGACCGGCAAGATGGTCCGCCGGCTGCGCGATCACATCGAGGAGCGGCTCAAGGCCCTGTCCTCGGTCGGCGAGAACATCCTCACCGTGCTGCGCAAGAGCGAGGAGAGCCTCAAGGGATTCTTCACCCCCGGCATGCTGTTCGAGGCCCTGAAATTCAAGTACGTCGGCCCGATTCCCGGCCACGAGTTGGGCGACCTGATCGCCACCCTGGAAAACGTCCGCGACCACAACCATGGCCCGGTGCTGGTCCATGTGATCACCACCAAGGGTAAGGGCTATGCGCCGGCCGAAACCCATCCCGGCGACTACCACGGTATCGGTCCCTTCGATGTGGTCACCGGCGCGCCCAAGAAGAATCCCGGCGCACCGATCTCCTACACCAAGGTCTTCGGCGAGACCCTCTGCCGACTGGCCCGGCGGGATCAGCGGCTGGTGGCGATCACCGCCGCCATGCCCGGCGGCACCGGCATGCTGCCCTTTGCCGCCGAATTTCCCGACCGTTTTTTCGACGTCGGCATCGCCGAGCAGCACGCGGTCTCCTTTGCCGCCGGCCTGGCCCTGGAGGGGCTGCGGCCGGTGTTCGCGGTCTACTCCTCCTTCATGCAGCGGGCCCTGGACCAGTTGATTCACGATGTCTGCCTGCCCAATCTGCCGGTGACCATCGCCCTGGACCGTAGCGGCGTGGTCGGCGCCGACGGGCCGACCCACCACGGCGTCTTCGACCTCTCTTTTCTCCGCTTCATCCCCAACCTGACGGTGATGGCCCCCAAGGATGAAAACGAGTTGCAGCAGATGCTGTTCACGGCCCTGCACCATGACGGCCCGGTGGTGATGCGCTACCCTCGGGGCAGCGGCGAGGGCGTGCCCCTGGAGGCCGAGTTCCGGAACTTGGTGATCGGTCAAGGGGAGTTGCTCAGAGAGGGCAAGGATGTGCTTCTCCTGCCGGTGGGCAACCGGGTCTACCCGGCCTTGGAGGCCGCGGCCCGGCTGGCGGAGCAAGGGATCAGTGCCGCGGTGCTCAACCCGCGGTTCATCCGCCCGCTCGACAGCGAACTGATCACCACATGGGCCGCGCAGACCGGCCGGGTGGTCACCATCGAGGACAACAGCACCCTGGGCGGCTTCGGCAGCGGCGTGCTCCAGTTGCTGGCCGAGCGCGGTCTCCATCTGCCGATCACCATCCTCGGCTACAACGACAGCTTCGTCGAGCACGGCCCCCAGGCCACCCTCTGGCACAACGCCGGCATCGACGCCGACGGCATCGTCCGCAGCGTCCAGAAACTCCTCCACTGACCAGCATGGCTGGACCAGAATGGCCGGCCACAACGAACACCGAAAGGACCGGTCTCCGACATGGCACCGCAGTCGGAACCAACACGTTCTATAAACAAGGGGCACCAACGCTTGCGCGCTGCTGCCCCTTGTTTTCAACTCTCTGCTTTGCGCCTGAACTCGGCGGCTCAATCGTCGTAATTGCCCTGCGGTCCCTTATCGCTGCTCAGGATTGCGGCCCGCTCCCGAATCTTGGCCTTGGTCCAGTGTTCGGGTGACTCGATCCGCCCGGTCTTGGGCCCGATGTCGTGGGAGCCAGCCTCGAGGACTGCCTCCACCCCGAAGCGGGCGGTGTCGGCGGCATTGAACACCTCGACCAGCATGGTGTAGACAAAATTTTCCACCCGCCGGGCCATCCGCTCGCGCACCGCTTGGGGTTGGCCCATGATCTTGTTTTCAAAGGGCAGGTTGAGGCTCTTGTAGTCGCCTTTTTTCCAGCCCTTCTCCTCGGCAAAGGCCCGCATCGCCTGCCATAGCTCCCCGGTGACCCCTTCGCCCGGAATCTTGATAAAGTCGCCGTTTCCGTCCAAGGCGGCATTACCGTAATCGTTGACCTCCAAACCCCAGGAGACCATCTGCAGGGCCGTGGCCACGTTGGCCTTGGTGGTATAGGTCTGGGCGGCGATGGCCCGTAAGCGGTCGGAGTTGTTGCCCGAGGTGCCGTGCTGGGCGCCGGAGACCGCGTAGCCGGCCAGGGCCTTGTGGATTTCGGCGGTCAGTTCCACCTGGATGCCTTGGGCCGAGGCCTCAATGCCATGGGTGGTGCCGTTGTTGAGCGCGATCCAGTCGGGGAAGATGTCGTGGGCGTTCAATCCCTGGATGATGAATAGGGCCTCCTCCTTGGTGGAGAGTCCCTGTTTGCCTTTGATCTCGCCGACCTCGGTCTCCAGGCCGGCCCAGGTGGGGATACCTTTCGCCAGCTCGATGCTGGCCAGGAGGTTGTCGGCATCGGGCATGTGCGAGGCGTCGATGGCGATCGAGGTAATCCCCGCCTCGAAGATGGTCGGGATCTCGACTGCGGCTACCGGCACGTCCGCGGGTTTCTTGATGCCGTAGTGATCGGCGTGGATAGCCACGGGCACGGTGATCGCCAGTTCGTTGCAGAGGGCGTCCACCTGGCGGGCGATGTTCCAGTAATTGACCGGACAATAGGCGTTGGCCCCGCCCTCGGAACGGGCGATTTCAATGATAACAGCGGCATGCGCCCGTTGTGCCGCCTGCAAAGCGCCGCGGATGATCAGGTTATTACGGCCGTTGGCGGCAATGGTCATGGCCCCGCCTTTGGCCAGCATGGCGCGATCGATCACCTTGCCGCTGACGATCAGGGCGCGTGAGTTGGGAAACAGGGTTCTGATGTTCGGCGGCCGGCCGATTTCCAGGGCTTTCTCAAAATCAGCGATATACGACATGTTCCTCCTCCTGTTGGCAACGCGTTCGAGTGATGGCGGCAAGGTCGGCAATCCCGGAAAAACCAGCCGGTGACCGCCAACTCCTTTAGAATAAACGAATTGTTCTCGATCCGGCAAGGAGAAATCAACGATCCGTGCCCGGCGAGGCCTGTACCGACCTCTTCCGAGGCGAACCAAAGCCGTTACACCGGCTTGCTCTCCCCAGACGCCGCTTCCTCGGCCTCGGCAGGCGCCGGAAAACCGGCCAGGGGCTTGCGGGCAAAAAGGGCCACCGCCGCGATGCTGACCTCGTAGAGCAGGATCAACGGCCCGGCCATCAGCAACTGGTTGACCACGTCCGGGGTGGGAGTGAGGATGGCGGCGACGATAAAGGCGATCAACAGGGCATATTTCCGGTTTTTCGCCAGAAACGCCTTGTTGACCACCCCGATCTTGCCGAGAAAGACCATGAACACCGGCAATTCAAAAATGAGGCCAAAGGCGAGAAACAGGCGTAGGGCCAGGGAAAAATACTCGTCGACCGCCGGCATGGGCTCGAGAAAGGCACTGGAATAGCCGAGCAGAAAGCGAAAGGCCGGCGGGAAAACCACAAAGTAGCCGAAGGCCGCACCGCCGAGGAAACACAGGGTGGAAATAAGGGTAAACGGGATCAGGACCCGTTTTTCATGGCGATAGAGGCCGGGGGAGACGAACCGCCAGATCTGAAGAAAAATGACCGGGCTGGCGAATACCACGCCCGCGACCAGGGCGAGCTTTAGATAAAAAAAAACCCTTCCTGGTAAGAGGTGAAGATCAGCGGCTTGCCCTCCGGCAACACCTTGAGCAGGGGGCGGAGAAACCAGGCCGCCAGTTCCTGGACGAAGCTGTAGGCAACGGCGAATCCGGCGGCAACGGCCCCGAAGGCAATCAACAGACAGGAGCGCAACTCTCTGAGGTGCTCGGTCAGGCTTTGTTGATCGAATTGTTCCTGGGTTTCCACGGTCTCGTTGTTGAAAAATGGGAGCGGAGCATCTGCGTCGCGTCTTTCTACCCTATCCCCGGGCGAAAGTAAACCGGTTATGGATGCTCCTGAATCCGCGAGCGTTCGCCCCGAAGGGCGGCAGGTGACGGCATATTTCAAAGGCAACCGCCCCTATAATGATGCAACCACGGCAAGATATAACCCACACAAGAGTCCAGCCGTCACGGATTCAGGATAATGTTTGACTTCGACTTCCACTTGGGGCTACACTGGCCCCTAGAGCCAATGGACTGATTTCCAAGGATTTTTAAAAGGATGAACATGGCCTCCATTCTGGTTGTCGACGATGAATTGAGCATGCGCGAGTTCCTCAAGATTCTTCTTGAGAAGGAAGGCTATCGGGTCGCCACCGCTGCCGAGGGCAAAAGCGCCCTGGCGCTCGCCGGCCAGCACCCCTTTGATCTGGTGATCTCCGATATCCGCATGCCCGGCATGAGCGGCCTGGAACTGCTGGCCCAGCTCAAGCAACTGAAATCGGAGATCGGCGTGATCATGATCACCGCCTTCGCCTCGCCCGACGATGCGGTGGCAGCGATGAAAAACGGGGCCTTTGATTACATCACCAAGCCCTTTAATGTCGACGAGATCAAGTCCGTCATCCGGGCGGTGCTGAAAAAGAAACAGCAGAACGAGCCGCAACCGGTGAGCGGCTTTCCCGAAATCATCGGCCAGAGCCCGGAGATGATGAAAATCTTCGATCTGATCACCAAGATCGCGCCGACCCCGGCCAATGTCCTTATCTACGGCGAATCGGGCACCGGCAAGGAGCTGGTGGCCAAGGCCATCCACAACCGCTCCCGGGTGGCGGCCCATCCCTTTGTCCCCATCACCTGCAGTGCCATTCCCGAAAGCCTGCTGGAGAGTGAACTCTTCGGCCACGTCAAGGGCTCGTTCACCGGGGCGATTGCCGACAAGGCCGGCCTCTTTCAACAGGCCGACGGCGGCACTGCCTTCCTCGACGAGATCGGCGAGCTGACCCCGATCATCCAGACCAAACTGTTGCGGGTCCTGCAGGAACGGGAGTTCATGCCCGTCGGCTCGACCAGGACCCGCCAGGTCAATGTGCGGATCATCGCCGCCACCAACCGCGTCCTGGAAGAGGAGATCATCTCCGGCAAATTCCGGGAGGATCTCTACTATCGGCTGGCAGTGGTGCCGATCCGGGTCCCGCCCCTGCGCGAACGGATCGGCGACGTACCGCTCTTGGTCGATCATTTCCTCAAAAAATACTCGCGACTGCTCGGCAAGGAGGTGCAGACCATCAGCTCCTACGGCATGGAGGTGCTGATGCAGTATGATTTCCCCGGCAATGTCCGCGAGTTGGAAAATATCATCGAACGCGGCGTCGCCCTCGAAGCGTCCAACATCATCCTGCCGGAGAGCCTGATTCTCTCCCTGCACCGCAAGGAAAAAAGCAAGGCGGAACTAGTCGCAACCAGCGCCCCGCTTTTTGTTGCTGCCCACGATGAAGACGAACTCTTTTCCCAGGGACTGGAAGAGGTGCTCCAGCGGGTGGAGAAGGAGATGATCCTCCACGCCCTGGCCAAGGCCGACAACTCAAAGATGCGCGCCGCCGACCTGCTCAAGCTCAGCTTCCGCAGCCTGCGCTACAAAACCAAGAAGCACCACATCGACTGACACCGTTCGTCCCCAGGACGAAGTCCTTTCAGCCATCAGCCAGAGCGACACCCCGTATGCTTCGTTTTCTCACCAAGGGCTTGACCCCGGTCATCGACAGCGAGCAGGAAACCCGGAAGCACCTCCTGTGGTGGATTCTGACCCGCGTTGTTCTCTTCACCTTGCTCTTCGGGATGGCCACGTTCTTTCGAGTCAAGGGCCACAACCTCATTGTGCCCGCCCCGGCCCTCAGCGTCGCCTTTCTCTTCGGGCTGTACGGTTTCTCCCTGGCCTCTGCTTTTTTTCTGCAGAAAAAATGCCGTTTGGTGCGGCGGTTCGGCCTGCTGCAACTCTGTTGCGACGCGGTGTTCATTGCCCTGTTGGTGTACGCCACCGGCTGCAGTCAGTCCGACTTCACCTCCCTGCTCATCTTGCCGGTCATCGCCGCCGGATTGATTCTCTACCGCCTGGGCGGGCTGTTCCTCGCGGCGATCACCACCTTTTCTTACGGCACGATCCTCGCGCTCGAGCAACTCCGGTGGGTTCCTCACTATTTTGCCGCCACCGCCTACAAACCACCCGCCACCCTGCTCACCGGCACCAACCTCTTTGCCGTTTACGGGCTGCTCTTTTTTCTCGCCGCCCTGTTGAGCGGCCAACTGGCGCGACGGCTGCGGGTCACCGAGGAAAAACTCCAGCGAACGGCGTTGGAGTACGACCGGCTGTCGATCCTCTACAAGCAGATTTTCGACGACATCTCCACCGGGATCATCACCACTGATCAGTCCGATTTCATCACCTCGTACAACCAGGCAGCGGAACGGATCACCGGTTACCCCCGCGAACAGGTGCTCGGTCAACCGTTTGCCCGTTGTTTTCCCGCCATTTACCTGCAAGAGTTACAGGGCCGCAGCGTCTGTGATTTTGAGAAACCCGGTGGGGCGGTGATCAGGATCGGCTATTCCTTTTCCTTTCTCAACATGCCGGTGGAAGAGGAGCGAGAGGGGCGGCAGTCTCGATGGAAGGTGGTCACCCTCCAGGACATCAGCCAGATCGAACGGATGGAACAACAGGTGCACGAGGCGGAGAAGATGGCAGCCATCGGCGAGCTCAGCGCCTCCATTGCCCATGATTTTCGCAACCCCCTGGCCGCCATTTCTGGTTCCGCCCAGATCCTCTCCCTGGAGCAGGACAACATCAGCGGCCTTGACCCGGCCACCTTCAAGACGCTCTTGGGCATCATTCTCAGGGAGACCGGCCGCATGGCCAAGACCATCACCGATTTTCTCCAGTTTGCCCGGCCGGCGGCGATCCAGCCCGAATGGTTTGATTTCAACCGGCTGGTTGACGAGGTCGTGCAACGGGTGCGGGCCACGACCAATACCATGGCCGCGGCAATGATCACCAAGGAGATCGATGCGCGGCTCGACTGTTGGGCGGACCGGCAGCAGATGCAGACCGTCTTGACCCATCTCCTGGAAAACGCCTGTCAGGCCAGGGGAGACGAGATGGGGAGCATTGTTGTCGCCGCCAGCGAAGGCAACGACGGCGGGCAGGGCGCCCTATGCGTGGAAATTCGGGATCAGGGGCCAGGCATCCCGCCGGATCTGCGCAAGAAGGTCTTTGTCCCCTTCTTTTCCAGCCGGGCGGACGGGACCGGCTTAGGGCTGGCCATTGTCCGCCAGATCGTGGAGAATCATGGCGGCAGGATCGAGATCGACGACAACGCCGACTACGCCTGCATCATGCGGCTGCACTTTCCTGTGCCGCCGGCGGTTACTCCCTGACCTTCCAGACCTTTGCCCCCAGGCCTTGCAGTTTTTCCACCATGTTCTCGTAGCCGCGCTCCAGGTGATAGATTCGGGAGATCCGGGTGGTGCCGCTGGCGGCCAGACCGGCGATCACCAGGGAGGCCGAGGCCCGCAGGTCGGTGGCCATCACCGGCGCGCCGCAGAGTTTGTCGCGGCCGATACCCCGGACCACGGCCCGGGAGCCTTCAATGGTGATGTCCGCCCCCATGCGTTTGAGCTCGGCCACGTGCATGAACCGATTCTCGAAGATGGTCTCATGGATGATCGAAGTGGAGTCTCCCTGGACCATCAGGGCCATGAACTGGGCCTGAAGATCGGTGGGGAAGCCGGGATAGGGCAAGGTGGTGATATCGACGCTACGCGGGCGGCAGACGCTGCGGCCGTCGATCTCGGGGCAGGAAACCCGCATTGATCCCGCCGCTGTTTCGATGGTAACGCCGCAGAGCAGCAGCTTCTCGGTCAGCGCCGGCAGATGGGCGGGTTCGCAGTCGGTGATGGTTACCGCGCCGCCGGTGGCGGCCACCGCGATCATGTAGGTGCCGGTCTCGATCCGGTCGGGGATGATGGTTGACTCGGTGGCGTACAGCCGGTCGACGCCGCGGACCATTAGCCGATCGGTCCCCTTGCCCTCGATCTCGGCACCCATGCCCACCAGCATATCGATGAGATTGCCGACCTCGGGCTCCTTGGCGGCATTCTTGATCACCGTTTCTCCCCTGGCCATGACCGAGGCCATGAGCACGTTCTCGGTGCCGGTCACCGAGGGAATGTCGAAATAGACGGTGCCGCCGCGCATCCGCCCTTCAACCACCGCCTCCACGTAACCCTGCTCCAGGCGGGTGGTCACCCCCAGCTTCTCGAAGCCGTTGAGATGATAGTTGATCGGCCGGGCGCCGATGGCGCACCCGCCCGGCAGCGACACTCGGGCAAAACCGGACCGCGCCAGCAGCGGCCCCAGCACCAGCACCGAGGCCCGCATGGTCTTCACCAGGTCATAGGGGGCCTCGACACCGGTAAGGCGATCACTGTTGATCCGCACCGTCTGCCCGGTCCGTTCCCACTGCGCGCCCAAAATTTCCAGGAGCTTAAGCATGGTCCTGGTGTCGCGGAGATCGGGAACATTGTGCAGGGTGTGCAAGCCGGGGGCGAGCAGGGTGGCGGCGATAAGCGGCAGGGCGGCATTCTTGGCGCCACTGATAGCAACCATGCCGTACAGGGGCGAGCCGCCCTCAATGATGAGTTGATCCATAACTATTCTCAACGATGCAAAGGAAAAAAGGTGCCGCAGCGGGACAACGCCGCTGATTTACGGCACATAACGCGCCTGGAGCACCCGCGGTCGACCGGCCCAGTCGTCAATGACCCGAACCTCGCCGTAACCGGGAACGGTGACGCCGAACAGCCCCGCCACCGCCTCGCCCTGATCGGCGCCGATCTCGAGAAAAAGCCAGCCGCCGGGACGAAGAAAGGCAGGCGCCTCGACAGCAATCCGTTCGATGCAGCCCATCCCCTTCGGACCGCCCGACAACGCCAGGCGAGGCTCGGCCCGACACACCTCCGGCTCCAACCGGTCAATCTCCTCCTCGACGATATAGGGCGGATTGCTGACGATGAGATCGAAGGGTTGGTGCCGGCCCAGGGCGGCAAACAGATCGGAGCACACCGGCAGGATCGATTCGGACATGCCGTGGCGGGCGAAATTCACCTGCGCCACCCGCAATGCGGCCTCGGAGATATCCGCCGCGACCACCGTACATTGCAACTCCTTGGCCAGAACCACCGCAATCACGCCGCTGCCGGTACAGAGATCCAAGGCACGGCTGACGCCTGTTCCCGCGCAGGTTTTCACCACCTGTTCGAGCAGGAATTCGGTCTCGGGCCGGGGAATGAGCACGGCGGGCGACACCGCAAAATCCAAGGACCAGAATTCCTGCAAACCGGTCAGGTGTTGCAGGGGTATCCGCTGGCGCCGCTGTTCGACCAGCGCAAGAAAACGGGCCACGGTCGACCCGTCCAGCGATTGCTGGCCACGGAGCACCAGTTGACTTCTGGTCAGTCCGGTCAGGTGCTGTAACAGCAGGCGGGCATCAAGGGCAGCCTCGGCAATACCAGCCCGGGACAGTTGGCGGGCCGCCTCGGCCAGCAGGGTATCGATCCGCATCGGGGTCACCGGTCAGTGGGCCGATTTCAGCGCCTCGGTCTGGTAGTGGGTGATGATCGGCACGATGACGTCGTCGAGTATGCCGGTCATCACCTGATCCAGGCGATAGATGGTCAGGTTGATGCGGTGATCGGTGACCCGGCCTTGGGGAAAATTATAGGTGCGAATGCGCTCGCTGCGGTCGCCGGTGCCGACCTGGCTCTTCCGCTCCTCGGAGATCCGGTCGTGCCGTTCCTGCTCCATCCGGTCGAGCAACCGGGCTCGCAGGACCTGCAGGGCCTTGGCCTTGTTCTTGTGCTGGGATTTCTCGTCCTGGCAGGTAACCACCAGGCCGGTGGGCAGATGGGTGACCCGGACGGCGGAGTCGGTGGTGTTGACCGATTGCCCACCCGGGCCGGACGAGCGGTAGACGTCGAACTTGAGTTCGTTCGGCTCGATGTGCAGGTCCACCTCTTCCGCCTCGGGAATGATGGCCACGGTCACCGCCGAGGTATGGATGCGGCCCTGGGTCTCGGTGTCGGGCACCCGCTGCACCCGGTGCACCCCGGACTCGTACTTCAGCCGGGAATAGACCTGCTGGCCGCTGACCAGGGCGATGATCTCCTTGAAGCCGCCGATACCGATGGGATTGGAACTCATCACCTCGACCTTCCACCCCTGGGTCTCGGCATAGCGACTGTACATACGGAAGAGATCGGCGACGAACAGGGCAGCCTCATCGCCGCCGGTGCCAGCCCTGATTTCAAGGAAGATGTTCTTCTCGTCGTTGGGGTCCTTGGGTAGCAGACGGATGCGGATCGCCTTTTCCAGCTCCTCTTGCTTGACGGCCAGTTCTTCCAGTTCCGCCTTGGCTAGGGCGACCAGATCGGGATCGTCCTGTTCGGTGCGGATCAAATCCTGACTGTCCCGGATTTGCTCGCAGACCGAGGTGTAGGCCACATAGAGCTCGGCGATTTTCGCGACTAGGGCATGTTCACGGACAACCCCGCGATACCGCCCTTGATCGCTTACCAGCAGGGGGTCGGCAAGCTGTCGTTCGAGCGCGCTCAGTTTCTCGTCAATATCACGCAGATTGTCAAACATGCCCGAATACGCGCAGGAAAAGAAAATCCCTCATGACAACGGGGCCAACCAGACGTCGCTGCTTATTCACCGCGTTCCACGGCAAACAACAGCAGGCAACGGAGCCCGTGATCAGGAGGGGGAGGAGAAAAAGCGGTGGCCAGGTTATTTCTTCTTGGCGCCTTGGTAGCCGGCATACTTCTTCTTGAACTTCTCAATACGTCCGGCGGTATCGATCAGTTTCTGCTTACCGGTAAAGAACGGATGGCAAGCGGAACAAATCTCGACCCGGATCTCGCTTTGGACCGAGCCGAGTTCGATTTCATTGCCGCAGGCGCACACCGCCTTGATCTTGTGATAGGTGGGATGGGTATCTGGTTTCATGGCGAATACTCCTTGTGCAAAGATAGCCTCGATAAAAACAATCAAAAGTCGATAATATATCCCTTTTCGTCATTTCTTCAAAGAAAAAACGAATTTTACCGGTTCATGGAGGCAAAAAACTCCTGATTGGTTTTAGTCTGACTCATTTTATCGAGGAGAAATTCCATGGCGTCGGCGGGGTTCATCGAAGAGAGCAGCTTGCGCAGGATCCAGATCCGGTTGAGATCCTCCGGCGGCAGGAGTAGGTCCTCCTTGCGAGTCCCCGACTTCTGAATGTCGATGGCAGGATAGATTCGTCGGTTGGCCATCTTGCGGTCGAGCACGATCTCCATGTTGCCGGTCCCCTTGAACTCCTCAAAGATGACCTCATCCATGCGGCTGCCGGTATCGATCAGGGCCGTGGCCAGAATGGTCAGGCTGCCGCCCTCCTCGACATTGCGCGCCGCCCCGAAAAACCGCTTCGGCCGATGCAGGGCATTGGCCTCGACGCCGCCGGAGAGAATCTTGCCCGAGGCCGGGGTCACCGTGTTGTAGGCCCGGGCCAGACGGGTGATCGAATCGAGCAGGATAACCACGTCCTTCTTGTGCTCTACCAAGCGCTGCGCCTTCTGGATCACCATCTCGGCCACCTGGATGTGGCGCTGCGGCGGCTCGTCGAAGGTGGAACTCACCACCTCGGCCGCAACGCTCCGCTTCATGTCGGTGACCTCCTCCGGCCGCTCGTCGATCAAGAGGACAATGAGGATGACCTCCTTGTGATTGGAAACGATCGAGTTGGCAATCTTCTGCATCAGCACCGTTTTACCGGTCCGCGGCGGCGCCACGATCAGTCCCCGCTGGCCCTTGCCGAGCGGCGCGGTGATATTGAGCACCCGCATGGACAAATTATCCGGTGTTGTTTCCAGGTTGATCAGATGATCCGGATGGAGCGGCGTCAGATTGATAAAGGCGGTTTTGTTTTTCGCCGCCTCGGGCAGTTCATAATTGATGGTATCGACCTTGAGCAGGGCGAAATAACGCTCGTTATCCTTGGGCGCCCGGACCTCGCCTTCCACTGTGTCGCCGGTGCGAAGATTCAACCGGCGGATCTGCGACGGCGAGACATAAATATCGTCCGGACCGGGGAGATAATTGTAGTCCGGGGCGCGAAGAAAACCGAATCCATCCTGCAGGATCTCCAGGACACCGCTGCCCCGCAACTTGCCGTCCTCATCCGCCTGTTCCTTGAGGATAGCGAAGATCAACTCCTGCTTGGTCATATTGACGTACCCTTCAATATTGAGGGATGCAGCAAGACTGACCAGTTCTTTAATTTTCTTGTTCTTCAACTCAGTGGGATTCATGGACCGGCTCTTCCTCCATGGTGGTCAGCACGACAAACCGCCAATGGGATATCATTTGTAATTGTGGGATTTCTTAAAGTGATTAGAACGGCGGAAGGAGACTGTCGCCGCTTTTGTCTCGGTTCGAGCGTTAGAGTACCAATCGGATAAATTTGGCGTGGTTTTATTTTACAAAGGCTGACTGGATGAAAAAGGCGGGACAGACCCTTGCAACAAACAGGTATCCAGTTAATGCAACTGAAGCAGACAGTGCATCAAGACGATTCTATGAATCGAGTATATTTTTTGCGTGAAATAGCAGAACAAAAAACCGACAGACACCAATCAATCTGTTGAGATGTATCTGTTAGATATTTGTTTCCCGTGCGACTGTCAAGAACTTTCTTGGCAAAAACAGCTCTGAAACCGTTCTGACAACTCATTTCCCAAGGAAACGACCTGGACACGGGTGACTGTCCAAACCCTGCTGTTATCGATCAGGTATTCGGCCCGACCGGCCTTCTCCTTGAGACTCATCTGCGCCGCGATGGCGCGCGCCGCCGCTCGCCGCGACACCCCATCGCGGCGCATGATCCGGCAGCATCGCACACCGCGCCGGGCATACACCACCAGCACCGCATCGACCTCTTCCCGCCAGCCCGCCTCGTACAACAGCGGGATTTCGACCAGGACCAGCGGCGACCGCTGACGGCCGACCTGCGTTCGCATCGCCTCGCGCGCCAGGGGATGAAGGAGGCCGTCGACCTGGCGACGAACTTCGTCATCCTCAAAGATGCGCTGCCGCAAGGCAACCCGATCGACCGCCCCGTTGCGCTGCAAGAAGGCCTCGCCAAAGGCCGAACGCAGAGCGCACCAGCCCGGCTGATCGATCTCCAGCAAATGCCGGCAGCATTGATCGACGTCAACGAGCGGGACCAGGCAGTAACTGGCCAGCAAACGGCTCACGCAACTCTTCCCCGAGCCAATCCCTCCGGTCACGCCGAGAACAAAGGGCTTCATAGGCGAGTTTCTCGCAGCTTGTCAAGCACGGCCTGCATGTCCCCGTGCAAGGGCGCCGTGAAACAGAGCGTCTCGCCGGTAACCGGGTGAACAAAGCGCAGTGTGCTGGCGTGCAACATCTGGCGCATCGGCCTGAGCAGCGCATAACGGTCCACAGCTCCCCCGTACAGGGAATCGCCAGCCACCGGCGCCTTGATCGAGGCCATGTGCACCCGAATCTGGTGCGTCCTGCCGGTCTCGATATCGATTTCCGCCCAGCACCAGCCATTGGCAAAACGCTCAAGAACACGCCAGTTGGTTACCGCATATCTGCCCTGCACCGGCTGGACAGCCATTTTCTTCCGTTCCACCGGATGCCTGCCGATCGGCGCCACAATTCGCCCCTCGTTTTCCCGGGGACAGCGCAGCAGCAGGGCATGGTAGGTCTTACAGATCCTTCTGTCCTTAAAATCGGCCATCAGGGTTCGCAGGGCATATTCGGTCTTGGCCACCAGCATAACCCCGGAGGTGTCCTTGTCCAGCCGGTGGACAATGCCGGGCCGCCGGGCGTCGGCGGCGGGTAACTCCTGGCACCGGTGCAGCAAGCCGTGCACCAGGGTGCCGTTCCAATGCCCACCAGCGGGATGAACCACCAGTCCGGGAGGCTTGTTGATGACCAGCAGGTGTTCGTCCTCAAAAAGGACTGCAAAGTCGACCGGCTCGGGAACAAGATCTTGCGGTGGAGGCGGAGGAAAGACCACCGAAATAATTTCGCTTTCCCGCAGACGTCGACCGGCTTTCACCCGCTGACCATCGATCAGGACATGAGCCGAGCCGATCAACTTGTTGAGAGCGGAGCGGGTTTGCTCCGGAAACTGCCTGGTGAGAAAATGATCAAGCCGTTGTCCGGCTTCGTGAGAGGAGATGGTAAAGGTCGCCCAGGATGCGGTCTGTTGCGCGCCCCCCCGGCTCAACAAACCGTTATGCTCCAAACCTGTCATGAAGGCAGCGAGGGACGATGTTCAACAAAAGAGCTTCTCGATCTGTTTTTCGATCTTTTCTTCTTCCGTCTGTTTGGCTAGGGACAGTTCCTTGACGAGAAGATTCTTGGCGGTATCCAGCATCTTCCGTTCGCCATAGGAGAGATCCTTATCCTCTTTCAGCAAAAAAAGATCCCGCAGCACAACGGCCACCTCAAATACCGAGCCTGTTTTAATTTTTTCCATGTATTCCCGATACCTGCGGTTCCAAGTCTGCGCCGTGATTTTAACGTCGCGCTCTTTCAAGATGTCGATGACCTTGGCCACCTCGTCCCTGGAAATGATTGCCCGCAGGCCAACATTGGCGCTGGTGGCGATCGGAATCATAATCGTCATATCGTTGTCCAGAATTTTCATCACATAAAAACGCTGGTCAACACCACCGATGGTTTGTGTCTCAATGGCCTCGATGAGCCCGACGCCATGGGCCGGATATACAGCCATATCACCTTCTGAAAACACATGCTCCTCCGAAAACTAGAGAGACCTGCGCCGACCGGCCGCAGAGGGGTCTACGCATTCTTAAAATACTATACTAACATATTTTTTCGTTTATCGCAAAACTTGTCTCTTCTCTCAGAGGGAGAATAATGTCTGCAAAAAAACTCTGATTAAAATCTGAGATCTAGCAGTACAGTTTGCCAGCGTCCTGTTGCAACGGCACCGATACACTCCGCGGAAAAAGCGTCACCGGCCATTGATCCGGTTCATACAGAACCCAATTCCTTCTCGGACAAACAGATCGACCGCCTCTTCCACCAGGGGTTGACGTTGCTCAAACACCCGTAACTCAGCATCGCTCATCCGTGACAAGACGAACTTATCCACAGGCTGCCCCCCTCCTTCGGGGGGCGCCAAGGGACGGCCAATGCCGATTTTCATCCGGCCAAACTCTTTCATTCCAATGTGCTGAACAATCGACCGCACACCGTTATGCCCGCCGGCGCCGCCTCCGCTCACCAACTTGATCCGACCGGCTGGCAGATCGATATCGTCATGCAGGACAAGGAGATGCTCCAGGGGAATTTTAAAATAATCGACAAAACTGCGAATACACTCACCGGAGCGATTCATGAAGGTTTGCGGTTTCACCAAAAAAATCTGGGCGCCATAGGCCCGTCCCTGGCAGTACAGCCCTTGCATTTTGAGGGCATCCGCCTGCCAGCCCTGCCGGCTGGCGAGATAATCGATGAAGAAAAAACCGACGTTGTGCCGGGTCAGATGATACTCCCGACCAGGGTTACCAAGGCCTGCAAACAAAAATCGCGGATCCGCCATGGCAGCATAAAAGAAAAAATAAAAAAACGAGCCGAAAGAATATTCGGCTCGTGGGAGGCACAAAAAACGGAAAGGATGCTTTGTGAAAAATGCTATTGAACAGCCACGCAGGTAACGGTCGCTTTTTCGAGCATCTCCACGTTGGCCGGGATAGGGAGATCACCGTAGGTCAAACCGGCGCCCCCTTGCTCCAGCGGGGTGATGTCGACCTGAATGACATCGGGGACATCAAGGGGGCATCCGCGCAGTTGCACACTCTCCTTGAAGACATGCAACTCCCCGCCAAGATCGACACCTTTGGCCGTACCGACATACTCGATCGGCACCGTGAATTTAGCGGCCTTCTTAAGATCTATCTCAAGAAAGTCGACGTGAAGGAGACTACCGGAAAGCGGATCCTTCTGAATTTCCTGAACCAGAACGTGCCGTTCCCCAGCCGCGTCCCCCTCAACCTCCAAGGTCACCACCGCGTTACGGCCATGAATGAAGAGAAGATTTTTATAAAGCTTTGCCGTATCGAGTTGAAGAGAAACAGGCTCGTTGCCGCCACTGTAAAGATTGGCGGGCGTGAGCTCGCGCATCCGCAACTGCCGCATCGGTCCCTTGCCAAAAACCGTGCGCACCGTAGAATCCAAACGTACCTGTAACATACAAACCTCCCCCCTTACTCCGGGATCTAGACCAATTCGTTAGTAGGAATTGAAATCAAACAAATAAATAACTGACAGAATCCTCATTGTGGATCCTGCTGATCGCCTCGCCCAGCAATGGCCCAACAGACAGAACGGTAATTTTATCACACTGCCTGGCATCCTCTTTTAACGGGATGGAATTGGTCACCAAAAGTGACTTCAAGCAGGAGTTGGCGATTCGCTCGACCGCCGGGCCCGACAACACGCCATGTGAACAGCAGGCATGGACCTCTTTGGCGCCGACCTTTTTCAAAATCTCCGCGCCACCGCACAACGTGCCGGCGGTATCCACCATGTCGTCCAGCAGAATGGCCGTCTTGCCCGCGACATCGCCGATAACGTGCATGGCCTCGCACTCGTTGGCCCGCTCGCGGCGCTTATCGATAATGGCCAAGCCGGCATTGAGGCGCTTGGCAAAGGCGCGGGTCCGCTCCACCCCGCCGGCATCCGGCGAAACCATCACCACATCGGTAAAGCTATCCCTGATGTATTTCAGGATAATCGGTGCCGCATAGAGATGATCGACCGGGATATTAAAAAACCCTTGAATCTGGCCGGCGTGGAGATCCATGCACAGCACCCTGCGGGTCCCCACCACCATAAGCATTTCAGCGACCGCCTTGGCGGTGATCGGCACGCGCGGCCGCACCTTGCGATCCTGGCGGGCATAACCGTAATACGGCATGACTGCGGTGATCCTCCGGGCCGAGGCACGGCGCAAGGCATCGATCATGATCAACAATTCCATGAGGTGATCATTGACCGGGGTGCAGGTGGGTTGAACGACAAAGACATCGGCACCGCGAACGTTCTCGCCGATTTCGACGGAGATTTCACCGTCGGAAAATTGCTTGACCTCGGCCGCTCCCAAAGGAACGTCTAGATAGTCACAGATTTCCTTGGCGATGGCCGGGTTGGCGTTGCCGGTAAAAATCTTCATCTTGTTGAGCATGAGCACTTCTCTTCGAGAATGGCTGGGGCGGGAGGATTCGAACCCCCGAATGCAAGGATCAAAACCTTGTGTCTTACCGCTTGACGACGCCCCAGCCCATTACCGGATACACTGCACCGGGCAGTGAAATTATTCCGCTCCAACAGGAGCAACCAGGTAGGTGTGAGGAAACCGGCGCTTGAAAAGAGCGTAACAGGCGTCCGCGCACCGTTTTTCAGCAAACAGGCCAAAAACCGTGGGCCCGGAACCGGACATTAATGCCTTGATCGCCCCGTTCTGAAGCAATTCATCTTTCAATCGCCCGATTTCCGGATACCTGACAACGGTTACCTTTTCGAGATCGTTCACCAGGACCGTCGCCTGCGAAATAGCCGGTACAGGGCAACTCGCTACGCGAGCTTCAAGCACACCTTCTTGCAAATTTTTTAGGTTACTTGCGTTTTCTTTTCTTGTCAACGCAAAAGTCTGATACACCCAGCGGGTGGAGACCGGAAAGCCCGGATTAACCAGGAGAACGCTGCACCCGCGCAAGGGCTCGATCGACTGGAGCACCTCCCCAATTCCCGTAGCCAGGGCCGCAGGCGTATCGGCAAGAAAAAACGGCACATCCGCCCCCAATTGCACCCCTAATCCAGCCAATTCGGCAGTGGAACAGCCGCACCCGAACAACTCGTTCAACCCCCGCAGCGTTGCCGCCGCATCGCTGCTCCCCCCACCCAAACCGGCGGCCACCGGTATCCTTTTGGCCAGGTCGATAGTGACACCGGATGGCAAACCGCATCCCCACCCCCCGGTTGCCTGAAAAAACAGCTCCGCCGCCCGGTATACCAGATTCTCTCGATTGTCCGGCACCTTGTCGCCGGAACAATGGAGATGGATTCCTTCCGCGCAGGGCGTCAGGTCGATGACATCATACAGGCCGACCTTTTGCATGTAGGTTTCAAGGAGATGATAACCATCAGCCCTGCGGCCGATCACCCTGAGAAACAGGTTGATTTTCGCCGGGGCCTTGAGGGTCAGCCGAGCCTGTCGCATCGAGAGCAACGTTCGCTCACCTTAGGACAATTTGACGAACCGCATCTTCAATTCATAGAGAATGCGGGTCAGGAGTTCATTCTCGTCGTGACTGAGATTGCCCTTGGTTTTGCCGGCAAGCAAGGTCAGGGTATCGATGGTGTGCTTGGCCAGTTCGCGATCCACTACCCGCTGCCCGGTTTCAGGATGCGGCAACTCCCCCATGTGATACAGAGCAGAGGTGTTTAAGGAGAGAATGAACGAGGCAAAGGTCACCTCGGGCATAACGCACCTGCCGGACGCATCCCTGACCCGGCCGTCCGGGCATTCGCCGCAATTTGAAAGATTGTCGTTCATGGCTGTGTACTCAATATTCCGATTTTCTTCGGTTTGTCGATTCGAAAGCATGCACGTCCCAACGAAAAAAACGGATAAAAAGCCAGCCAACACATCGATGCGACAACCTCTCGCCTGGGTTGAACCGGTCTCTTCTCCCTTCATGGCCGGAGTGCAGATTGTCGCGAATATACCGATATTCCGAAAGAGCCACAATGTTAAAGTACAGTCGCTCGCCGTCCCGTCAGCTCTCTACATCGTGTTGCGATGTGTGCACAATCGGGTACCACTCCGCAGCTTCTCCTTGAAGATCAGCCCGCAAGGCGCTATATATTTTGAGTTTCCCACGCCGAAACCGGCGAGAAGCACACCAAGCGTTCATTTGAGGAGCATTGCATGGAAGAGGTCCGCGTTCGCTTTCCCCCCAGTCCCACCGGGTATCTGCACATCGGGGGGGCCAGAACGGCGTTGTTCAACTGGTTGTTTGCCAAACAGCACGGCGGCAAACTGATTTTGCGCATTGAAGATACCGATGAGGAACGATCCACCCAGGCCTCGATCGATGGCATCATCGACGGCCTGCAATGGCTTGGCCTTGACTGGGACGAAGGTCCCTATTTCCAGACCGAGTTCGCCGCTGATCACATTGCCGCCGCCAACCGGCTGCTCGCTTCGGGCCACGCCTATAAATGCTTTTGCACCAAAGAGGAGCTGGAGAAAAAACGCGAGGCCGCCCTGGCCGAAAAGAAATCCGAGGTCGGCTACGACGGCGCCTGCCGCCACTTGAGTGCCGAGCAGATTCGCGAGCGGGAGGCCGAGGGCATCCCGGCGACCATCCGCTTTAAGGTGCCCGAACGTCAGGGGACCCTCTTTTACGACGACGAGGTCTTGGGAAGGATCGAGCGGGCCTACAGCGAGATCGAAGACTTTGTCATCGTCCGTTCCAACGGCAAGCCGCTCTATTTGCTCTGCAATGTGGTCGACGATATTCGTGACCGCATCACCCATGTCATCCGCGGTCAGGACCACATGACCAACACCACCCGCCAGGTCCTGCTTTACGAAGCCCTGGAGGCCGAACTCCCGGTGTTTGCCCACATGCCGCTCACCCTGGACCTGCAGAAACGCAAAATCTCCAAGCGCAGCCACGGCGAGGTGGTGGCGGTCCAGTTCTACCGGGACATGGGCTTCATCCCCTGGGCCCTGTGCAACTTCCTCTGTTTGCTCGGCTGGAATCCGGGTACCGATCAGGAGTTCTTTTCCCGCGAGGAGCTGATCGCGGCCTTCAGCCTCTCCCGGATCAACCGGGCGAACTCGATCTTCAATTACAAACCGGGCGACCCCAAATTCTTCACCGATCCGAAACTGATCGCCATCAACGAGCACTACCTGCGCACCATGGATCTGGCCGAACTCGGCGGGCTGGTGCAGAAGGAGCTGGAAGCGGCTGGCCTGTGGGATCCGGCCTACGCGGACGAGCGGCGCCCCTGGTACCTGGCGACCCTGGACCTGATTCGCGACCGGTTCCACACCCTCAGGGATTTCACCACCGCCGGCCGCAGCTATTTCTCCGACCAGTACGAGATCGACCCCAAACCGCTGGCCAAAAACGTGCTCAAGCATCCCGAGCTGGCCGTCTGGCTACCGCAACTGGCTGAGCGTTTTGTTGAACTGGAGGATTTCAGCGCCGAGGCAACCGAACAGGTTTGCCGGGATTTGGCCGACGAACTGGCGATCAAACCGGGCGTCCTGATCAACGGCATGCGCACCGTGCTCACCGGGCAGTTGGCCGGCCCCTCGATGTTCGACATCGTCACCACTCTGGGCAGGGAAAAGGTCATGGCGCGACTGCGGCATGTCGACCACCTGTTCGCCACAGCTTAGTTTGCCAACGGAGCACTCGCCCATGACCACTGAAAAAGAACCTGCCGGCAAACCACTCGACTTCATCCGCCAGATCATCGCCGAGGATCTCGCCTCCAATAAACACCAAATCCCAGTCACCCGGTTTCCGCCCGAACCCAACGGTTTCCTCCATATCGGCCACGCCAAGTCGATCTGCCTCAACTTCGGGATCGCGGTGGAGAACAATGCCCGCTGCCACCTCCGCTTCGACGACACCAACCCGGGCAAGGAGTCCACCGAATATGTCGAGTCGATCCAGCGGGATGTGCGTTGGCTGGGGTTCGACTGGGGGACGCACCTCTATTACGCCTCGGATTATTTTGACCAGCTCCATGACTTTGCCGTCCAACTGATCGAGATGGGCAAGGCCTATGTCTGCCACCTGAGCGGCGACGAGATCCGGGAACACCGCGGCACCTTGACCGAACCGGGCCGGGAGAGCCCCTATCGCCACCGGTCGGTGGAAGAAAATCTCGCCCTCTTTGCCCAAATGCGCAACGGCGAACTGGAGGAAGGCACCTGCGTCCTCCGGGCCAAGATCGACATGGCCTCGCCCAACATCGTCATGCGCGATCCGGTGCTCTACCGCATCCTCAAGTCGAGCCACCATCGCACCGGCGACAAGTGGTGCATCTACCCGATGTACGACTTCACCCACTGTCTCTCCGATATGCTGGAGAAGATCACCCATTCGCTCTGCACCCTGGAGTTCGAGAACAATCGCGCCCTTTACGACTGGGTGCTCGACACCCTGCACACCCCCAACCACCCGCGGCAGATCGAATTCGCCCGGCTTAACATCAACTACACGGTGACCAGCAAGCGCAAGCTCCTGCAACTGGTGAACGAGGGTCATGTGTCCGGTTGGGACGACCCCCGCATGCTGACCCTCTCCGGCCTGCGCCGCCGGGGCTATACCCCGGCCTCGATCCGCAACTTCTGCGCCACCGTCGGCATCGGCCGACGCGAGTCCTGGATCGACATGGGGGTGCTCGAAAACGCGGCCCGCGACGATCTCAACCAGCATGCCCGCAGGGTCTTCGGCGTGCTCGATCCGCTCAAGATCGTGCTCACCAACTACCCCGGAGGCCAAACCGAGGAGGTAACGGCCCAGAATCATCCCCAGGATCCGGCCATGGGTGAACGAACCGTGCCCTTCTCCCGCGAACTCTACATCGAACGGTCCGATTTCATGGAGGATGCTCCGAAAAAATTCTTCCGCCTCAGTGTCGGCCGGGAGGTGCGGTTACGTTACGCCTATCTCATCACCTGCCAGGAGGTGGTCAAGGACGATCAGGGCCGGGTGACCGAACTGCGCTGCACCTACGACCCGGCCAGCCGCGGCGGTTCCGCTCCCGACGGCCGCAAGGTCAAAGGCACCATCCACTGGGTCTCCGCGCCCCATGCCCTGCGGACCGAGGTGCGGCTCTATGACCGCCTGTTCACCGCCGAGTATCCGGATGCGGACAAGGAAAAGAGTTTTAAGGAATTTCTCAATCCGGAATCGCTCACCGTGCTGACCGATTGTATGCTCGAACCGGGGCTGGCCCAGGCTGGTCCGGACGACCGTTTCCAGTTCGAACGCCAGGGCTATTTCTGCCTCGATCCGGTGGTGTCCGCCCCGGACAAGCCGGTATTCAACCGAATTGTCACCCTGCGCGACAGTTGGGCCAAACAGAGCGAATCCGAGTGAGCGAACCGATGCCTGTAATCAATCTCCGAAAAATGGCCATCAATCAGAGCGGCACCATCGTCGCCGTCAAGGTAGGCGGCGAACTCGGCCGCCGCATCCGGGAAATGGGGCTGGTGCCGGGCACGGAAATCATGGTCAAGCAACGCGCCCCCTTGAACGACCCGGTGGCGCTGCGGGTCATGGGCGGCACCCTGACCCTGCGCAACAACGAGGCCGATTACATCGAGGTGGAAATCGCCTCCTGATCCCCTCCGGGGCTGGAACCACCCCCTGATCCTGCCTTCCCCGGTCGCCCTCCTCCTTCGTGGCCGGTGGCGTCCGCGCCGACACGGTAGGCACCAGCCCCCCCCCGCCCGAAAAGCACGTTGCCCCATGCAACCCACCCCTTTCACCCCAATCCGATAGACTGAAGTCGGTACGCTCGCCCCTGCTCCCGGGAAATCGGAAAAATCAATTGCCTGACCTTGGCAAAGCTGTTGACAGTGGTCATTGTTTGGAGTACCTAACATGGACTGTTTGTAACCTTGGCCTTCGGTTTTGCGGAATTTTTCTCCGCCAACCGGGCTCCGGCACCCGGCACGGCATAACCGCGCTGGCTCCCCTTCCACCAGACGCTCTTTGTGCATATGACCAAGGATCAACCCGAAACCTCCTGTCGCCTGCTTAGTGACATCCAGGCCCTGTGCCGTCGCCGGAAACGATGCGGCGACCGGATGAGCCAAGCTGGCACGCCCCTGTCCGAATCATGCTGCAACAGCCGGATGAGGGTCTGCGCCGTCAACGGCGACCGGCAGACCTGCGCCAGGATGGCGCATCTGGGGGTATTGCCCGGCTCCGAACTGGAGTTGCTCTGCAAGGGGGGTGGTCAGCAATGCATGATCAAGGTCAACGGCGGCACCATCAGCCTGGATGCCCCGACCGCCGCATCTATTCTGGTGGCGCCAGCCTGAACCTTCCCGTCCCTGCCGACAGACAGTCCAAGGGAACGCATCCGGCTCTCCCGGCCGGGAGGTCCCATGCGCACCAGTTATCCCTTGGAGGAAAAGGCATATGCAACACCTTCTTGTTTTCATAGCCGTTGCCCTCGCCGTTGTTTTCATCGGCCGGCGGCTCTGGCGCTGCTGGCGCCACCCCGGCACCACCTCCTGCGGCTGCGGCTGTTCGGGTTGCGATGCCACGAGCCGTTGCCCCGACTCAAAGGGGTCGCTTCCCCTGTATAAGTCATGATTGCTGCGGCCCGGCCCTGCTTTCGCCAGGCGCTTGCCGGCAGCGCCGCCTTGTGCCGGGCTGCCCCGAAATCTTGGCTCCCCTAACGCCTGACCATCTCTTCGCCCTGACTTCGCCCCGATCAACCCCGGATTCGCAAAAACTGCCATGGAACACGTCCTCACCATCGCCCTGGCCGGCAACCCCAATGCCGGCAAAACCACCCTGTTCAACCATCTCACCGGCGCCCGCCAACATGTGGGCAATTACCCCGGCATCACGGTCGAACAGAAAGAAGGCTGCTGCCTGCATCGGGGACAGGGGCTGCGCGTGGTCGACCTGCCGGGCACCTATTCTCTGACCGCCTATTCGGTTGAGGAACTGGTGGCCCGCGATTTCATCATCAACGAAAAACCCGATGTAGTGGTGGATGTGGTCGACGCCTCCAATCTGGAGCGGAACCTGTATCTCAGTTGCCAGTTCCTGGAACTCGGGGCGCCGCTGGTGATCGCCCTCAACATGATCGATGTGGCCGAAAAACGGGGCGTGACCATCAATGCCGCAGTATTGGGTGCCCGCCTCGGGGTGCAGATAATTCCGATCATCGCCCGGAGCGGCAAGGGCGTGGACCAGTTGCTCGACGCCGTGCTGGCAGCCGCCGCCGCAACAACACCACCCCAACCCGCCTTTCTCCGCTACGGTTCGGACATCGACCAGGCCCTCACCGACATGGGGCCCGACATCGAGGTCTGTACCGAGCTGACCCATGTCTATCCCACGCGCTGGCTCGGGGTTAAGCTGCTGGAAAACGACGAGCAGATCGTTCAGAAGACGCTGACCGCCTATCCGGAAGCGGGAAAAAAACTCGCCGCCCGCTGCGAGGAGGTGGCCCAGCATCTCCAGCACACCGTCGGCGTCTACCCGGAGGCGGTGATTGCCGACCACCGCTACGGCTACATCAAATCGATCATCCACCAGGGCGTGGTGACCCGCAAATTCGTCGCCGACCGGCTCTATGCCTCGGACAAGATCGACAAGGTCGTCACCCACCGCATCCTCGGGCCGCTGATCATGGCCGGCGTGTTGTTCGGTCTCTACACCTTTACCTTCAGCTACAGCACCGTGTTCGTCGATTGGCTGGCAGAGTTTTTCGCCTTGGTCAACAAGGGCATCGACGCCCTGCTCCCCGACGGGCCGGTCAAGTCGATGATCATCTCGGGCGTGGTCGACGGGGTCGGCGGCGTGCTCGGATTTGTGCCGATCATCATGTTCATGTTCTTCGGCATCGCCGTGCTCGAGGACTCGGGCTATCTGGCCCGGGTGGCCTTCATGATGGACCGCATCTTCCACTTCTTCGGCCTGCACGGCTCCTCGGTCATGCCCTTCATCATCTCGGGCGGCATTGCCGGCGGCTGCGCCGTCCCCGGGGTCATGGCCACCCGCACTTTACGCTCCCCCAAGGAACGGCTGGCCACGCTCCTGACCGTGCCCTTCATGAACTGCGGCGCCAAGCTGCCGGTGCTGACGCTGTTGATCGGCGCCTTCTTCTCGGACCATCAGGCCCGCTACATGTTTCTCTCCACCCTGGCCGCCTGGATCATCGCCCTGTGCGCCGCCAAATTCCTGCGCCTGACCGTGCTCAGGGGCGCCTCCACCCCCTTTGTCATGGAGCTGCCGCCCTACCGCTTCCCCACCCTGAAAGGCCTGTTCATCCACACCTGGGAGCGCACCTGGCAGTACATGAAAAAGGCGGGCACCGTCATTCTCGGCATCTCCATTCTGGTGTGGGCGATGATGACCTATCCCGGCCTGCCGGAACAACGGACCGCCCATTACGAGCACCAGCGGCAAGAGGCAAAGGCGCTCCATGCAGCGGACCAGAAGGGATTGACAACGGCATTGCAGACAATCGAAGCGGAGGAGGCGATGGAAGGGCTGCGCCATTCCGTCGGCGGCCGGATCGGCATCACCATGGAGCGTGTCAGCCGCTATGCGGGTATCGACTGGCGGACCAACATCGCCCTGATCGGCGGTTTTGCCGCCAAGGAAGTGATTATTTCCACCCTGGGCACGGCCTACTCGCTGGGGGCGGTCGAGACCAAGGAGGCCACCTCGCTCAGCGAACGGCTGGCCAAGGACCCCCACTGGAACCCGGTGGTGGCCCTGGCGGTGCTGGTTTTCATCATGTTCTACTCGCCCTGCTTCGTCACCGTGGTCTGCATTGCCAAGGAGGCCGGATCATGGAAATGGGCGGCCTTTTCGATGGCCTTCAACACCCTGTTTGCCTTCACCCTGGCAGTGACGGTCTATCAGATCGGCGCCCTGCTCTATCTGCGCTGAAGGGCGCGGCGTCTTCAGGCCTTGTAGTCCTTGAACCGGCGCAGGACCTCGGCCATCTCCGCCGGCGGCAGGAGCGGAGGTTCGGCCACCGGCAAGGCCTGGAGATAGATCCGGGCCAGGATCTCCACCTCCACGGCCAGGGCCAACACCCGATCGAGATCACCGGCATGACAGATCATGCCGTGATGACCCAGCAGGGCTGCGGACCGGTCGCGCAAAGCCGCAACCGCCGCATCGGACAGGGCCTGGGTGCCGAAGGTGGCGTAGGGGCCGCAGCGGATCGAATCACCGCCGGCCACGGCCACCATGTAGTGAAAAGCGGGAATGCCCCGTTCCAGACAGGCCAAAGTGGTACAGTAGAGGCTATGGGCATGGAGAATGGCCCCTGCCTGGGGAGTGGCGCGGTAGATGTCGGCATGCATCCGCCACTCCGAAGAAGGCTTGCGCCGGCCCTGGGGTCGGTCGGCCCCGTCGATCCGCACCACATCCTCGGGCTCGCATCGGTCGTAGGGTAGGGCCGAGGGCGTGATCAAAAAACCCTCGCCATCGCGGACGCTGACATTGCCCGAGGTGCCCTGATTCAAGCCGAGACCGTTCATGGCCCGGGCGGTTGTCAGCAGTTGCGCCCGCAGGCCGGCAGCGCTCATCGCCCGTGCTCCGGATAGAGCCCGAGCAGGCCGCTTCGGCTCGCCGGGCAGACGCCGCGTTCGGTGATCAGACCGGTCACCAACCGGGCCGGAGTGACATCGAAGGCCGGATTGACCGCCGGCGTGGCGGCAGGCGCGATCGCCACCGTCCGCACCATGCCGGTTTCGTCCTCTCCCTGCAACCGCAGGACCTCCTCCGTCCCCCGCTCCTCGATGGGGATTTCAGCCACGCCGTCGTCCACCGTCCAGTCGACGGTGGAACCGGGCAGGGCCACGTAGAAGGGCACGCCGTTGTCCCGGGCGGCCAGGGCCTTGAGGTAGGTGCCGATCTTGTTGCAGACGTCGCCGCTGGCCGTGGTCCGATCGGTACCGACGATGCAGCAATCGACCAGACCGTGCTGCATGAGATGGCCGCCGGCGTTGTCGACGATCAGGTGGTGGGGAATGCCGGCGGCCACCAGTTCCCAGGCCGTCAGACTGGCCCCCTGGTTGCGCGGTCGGGTCTCGTCCACCCAGACGTGGACCGGGATGCCTTCCGCCACCGCCGCGTAGATCGGGGCCAAGGCCGTGCCCCAGTCGACGGTGGCCAGCCAGCCGGCATTGCAGTGGGTGAGGATGTTGACCGGCTCGCCCGGCTGCTTTTTATCCCGGAGAGCCCGGATCAGGGTGGCGCCGTGCCGACCGATGGCCTCGTTGGTGGCCACATCCTCCTCGCAGATCCGCCCGGCTTCCCGGTAGGCCGCGGCCAACCTCTGCCCTTCAGGCAAGGGGAGGAGAAGCCGCAGCATCCGTTCCACCGCCCAACGGAGATTGATCGCCGTCGGCCGGCAGGCGATCAGGCGGGAGGCCATGCTTTCCAGGGCCTGCGAGGTGACGCTCTGCCGCAATCCCAGGCAGATGCCGTAGGCGGCGGTGGCGCCGATCAGCGGCGCGCCGCGCACCAGCATCCGGCTGACCGCGGTCATCGCCTCATCCAGGGTTTCCAAACGAACCACCTTGAAACGGAAGGGCAGTTGGGTCTGATCGATGATCTCAACCCCCACCCCATCCGCTGCCAACCAGATTGAACGATACGCCTGTCCGTTGACTTTCACATCCACCTCGATGCTGTGCAGAGCTTCCGGCAAGCGGGACCGTCACCGCCGCCGGTACGTCTCTTTTTCTCATGTTCGCTCATACCTACCGAAACCGCGCCTCACGGGCAAGGGAATTATGCGTGGCAATCGCACGCAACCACTCCCGGTTGCCGGGATGGAAAAAATAATGATTCTCCCAAATTTGGTTGCTGGATTTTTCCGAAACGCTCTGCTATACAATATAAAGTCTCCTGTTTTAAGAGAGTTACCTTTTATTGTCTCCTTATTCGGCCATGACCAGTCCCAACCCCGTTCTCAGCAGCTTAAAAATCTCCGGCAATCTGCCGAGCATGCCGCAGGTTCTGGTCCGGTTGATCGACACCTGCCATGAAGCCGAGATCGATCTCCAGACCATTGCCCATATTGTCGACAAAGATGCCGCCATCAGCGCCAAATTGCTGCAACTGGTCAATTCCGCTTTTATTGGGTCGCGCCGATCTTTTACCAATTTGGAGCAGGCGGTGGTCTATCTCGGCGGCGATACCATCAGGAATCTGGCCATCAGCCTGTCAGTGCAACAGGTCTTTCGCCGGGTGGAAAGCAACGGCCTGCTCTCGGTCGACCGTTTCTGGCATCACAGCTTCCTGGCCGCCCTGCTAGCCCGGAACCTTGCCGTTGCCACCGCCTACCCCGAGCCCTCGGAGGCCTACCTGGCCGGGCTGCTGCACGACATCGGCAAGTTGTTGCTGTGGATGGCCTTTCCCGGCAAATACGCGCCGCTTCTGCTCAAAGGGGTTCGCTGTCACAACGGCCGGCTCGCCTTCCTCGAAGAAGAAAAACTCCATGTCAACCACTGTTCGGCCGGGGCCTGGCTTTGCGAACAGTGGCGGCTGCCCACCCTGCTCGCCGACGCCCTCCGCTATCACCACCACCCGCTCGACGAGGTCGAACAGGCCCTGCCGCTGACTCGAATCACCTGTCTTGCCGACCTGCTCAGTCACAGCAGCAGCGAGGGCCAGGACTGCCTGGAGGCGGCTGACCGTCTCTTTGGCCTCGCTTCCCCGCAAGTTCAGGCGCTCTACGAGGGGGTGGAGGAGCAGGTCGAAGAACTGGCCGAACAACTCGGCATCCATATTCCCCGCAACGCCAAAAGCTCCCATGAGCAAGAACCGGAAAGCCAGGAGACCCACAAGGAGACCTCCCTGGGCCTGATCAACCGCATCAGGGAGATCACCCAGATGAGCGGCCTGCTCGACAACCTGCTCCGGGCGGAAAATACCGGCCAGGTGGTGGTCGCAGTGGAGCAGGGGTTGAAAATCCTTTTCAATGAGGAGGCCTGCCTGGTGATGGCCCTGGACCGGCAAACCGGCGAGTTGCGCGGCCTCACCTCGCCCGACAACAAACTGGCCCGGGAGATAAGCGGGTTTGCCTTTTCGCCGAAGCGGTACAAAGACAGCCTGCCGGGGAAAGTCCTCCTCAAACAGCACCTGCTCCACAGCTTCGGCAAGAAAGCCGAGGGCAATAATCCGACCAACCTTCTCGACGCCCAACTGCTGCATCTTCTCGGCACAGATGGCATGGTCGCCGTTCCCATGATCCATCAAAAAGAACTGCTGGGCCTGCTCCTCATCGGTCTGCCGGAAAAGGCCTTCCACCATTTCAACGGCCAATGGACCCCGTTGCGCCTCTTGGCCAACCATGCGGCCATCTGTTTCTCCCTGGAACGCATGCGGGCAGTGCACGCGGAACAGATCGCCGCCGAGCGTCTCCAGTCGGCAACCCTGGCGGCCCGGAAAATTGCCCACGAGATCAACAACCCGCTGGCCATTCTCCGCAACTATCTGCACATCCTCGGCAAGAAGAATGCCCAGGGCGAGGCGATCAACGAAGAGTTGGCCCTGCTCGACAACGAATTGGAACGGCTCGCGCATATCACCTTGGGATTGGATGATCTGGCCCGCGAACACGACGAGGTTCACTTGGAGCAGGTGGACCTGCACCGGCTGATCTCGGAAACCCTGTATCTGTTCCAGGCCACGTCCGGTGCCACCAATCTGATCGATTTCACCTTCACCCCCTGGCACCAGCCGTTGTTCGTCCAGACCGACCGCAGATGCCTCAGCCAAATCCTGCAGAATCTGCTGGGCAACGCCGTTGACGCCGTGGCCGGACAAGGAATTGTCACCGTCCGGACAACAGCGGCCGGCGGCACGGCCCTGATTGCCGTGGAGGATAACGGACCCGGTATCGACCCGAGTGTGGACGCCACCCTGTTCACCGCCGGGACCTCGACCAAAGAAGGCCGTCATGGCGGCTTAGGCTTGGCCATCGTCCAAAAATTGGCCACCCGACTGGGCGGTTCGATCAGCTATCAGTCCCATCCGGGACAGACGGTTTTCACCCTCGCCCTCCCGGCCTAAAAACCTTGTCCCCGTTGGGAAATCGACTTTTTTTCATTGGACTTTTGCAAATAAACACGCTTGAATGACCAGTATGCATAATTGACAGTTATTTCTTGCAATACTGTTCAACTCAAACGAAAGGTTCACCCCCGCCTCATGCCTCGGTTACACACTGTTCTTGTCGTTGACGATGAAGTGCATTTTTGTAACAGTCTTGCGATCTTACTGAAAGCGGAGGGGTACCGGGTCGACACCGCTCACTCGGGGGAGCAAGCCTTTCAGCAGCTCCGGCGCAATGCCTACGCCGTGGCCCTGGTGGACATGGACCTGCCGGACATGAACGGCAATCACATCGCCGCCCGCATCGGGGAGGAGCATCCCGGCACGGCCATCGTCATCCTCACCGGCAACGCCACCATCGACAACGCCGTGGAATCCCTTCGTCTGGGGGTCTACGATTACCTCCGCAAGCCCTGTCCGCCGGACCGCCTGGTCCGGACCATCGCCCGATCCATTCAGCACAAACAGCTCAAGCAGGATCTGCACAACAGCGAAAAACGATTCCGGCAATTGGCCCAGGCAACCTGGGAGGGCATCATCATTTATGACCGGGGCAAGCTGTTGCAGGCCAACAGTCAGCTATGCCGGATGTTCGGCTACCAGGAAGACGAGTTGCTGGGCAGGCAGATTTTCGATGTCCTTTTGGACCGCAACACCATCCAAGCCATGAACACGCCGACCGAACCCGACTCGGTCGGGCCGTTCGAGGCCAGGGGGATCCGCAAGGACGGTTCCACCTTTCCGGTCGAATTCAGGGTCAAGCACATTGATTTCCAGGGACGCCAGGTGCAGGTGGCCGCCATCCGCGACGTCACCGACAGCGAAATCGCCATGCAGCAAAAGATCGCCCTGATGGAAAAACTGGCCGATGCCAAACGCATGGAGTCCCTCGGCCTGATGGCCAGTTCCGTGGCCCATGACCTCAACAACATCATGGCCGGCATCATCACCTACCCGGAATTGCTGCTCATGGATCTGGGCGAGGGGTTCAAATACCGGGACGAGCTGTTGATGATCCGCGAGGCCGGCAAGCGGGCGGCGGCGGTGGTCAACGACCTGCTGACCGTGGCCCGTGGCGCCACCTGCAAGAAAGAAGTGCACAATGTGAACACCATCGTCAGCGAATACCTCAATTCGGTGGAATTCAAAGACCTTTCCCAGCGCTTCCCGGAGGTGCAACTGACCCCCTATTTGGAGGGCAAACTGCACAACATCAACTGCTCGGCCATGCACCTCGGCAAATCGCTCATGAATCTGGTGAACAATGCGGCCGAGGCTATCCAGGGGAAAGGGCAGATCATCCTGGCCACCAAAAACGTCCGATTCGCCGCCCCCCATCACGGCTACGAGGTCATTGAACCCGGCGAATACGTGATGATCTCGGTGGAGGACGACGGTCCCGGCATCTCTCCCCAGGACATCTCCCAGATCTTCAGCCCCTTTTACAGCAAAAAGGTGATGGGCCGCAGCGGCACCGGTCTCGGTCTTGCCGTCGTCTGGAACACGGTGCACGATCATGGCGGTTTTGTCGACGTGACGAGCAGTGACCGGGGCTCACTGTTCTCGCTCTATTTTCCGATGGACAAATTTGGCCGCTCCAAACCGGTGCAGCAACCGCCGGCCATCAGTCAATATCAGGGCAACGGCGAAAAAATCCTGGTCGTGGATGATCAGAAAAGCCAGCGCGACATCGCCAGCCGGCTGCTGACCCGCCTCGGTTACTCCCCGTTGACCGTGCCATCGGGAGAAGAGGCAGTGGAATACCTCAAGACCACACCGGTCGACCTGGTCATCCTGGACATGATGATGGATCCGGGCATCAACGGCTGCGAGACCTATGAGCGCATCCTTCGTCACATTCCCGGACAGAAGGCCATCATCACCACCGGCTACTCCAACGCCGAGGACATCACCCGAGCCACGAATCTCGGTATCAACCAGTTTGTCAAAAAGCCCTACTCCCTCCATGAACTGGCCCAAGCCCTTAAACTGGAAATCAATTCCAAGCAGTCGCCCACCCCGGCCTGAACAAAAAAGTGCGCCTCCGCGCGAAAAACAAGACGTTTTTTGCCAAAAGTTCCTCCCACAACGGTACAACTTCCTGTATACTTTTAAAGTAAGTTGCTCTTGATTCTTGATTTTTTTGTTCACCAACTTAGCGAGGCCCCCGTATGACGCTTAGACAGTATTGCACCGTTCTCACCCTGGCGATCATGAGTGGCACGGCGACTTGCTTGCCCGCACACGCCCAAACGCTCCAAGACGCTGTGCAACAAATGATCACAACCAATCCCGATGTCCGTTCCGTGGGCCACAACCGACTGGCCAGGGATGAGGAGGTCCGGCAGGCGCGCTCCGGTTACTTCCCTACCCTTGATTTCGAAGCCGGCAAGGGCAAGGATTACGTCGACAAGCCGTTCGATGGCGATCTCGATCCGCAACAGGTGCGGATCGGGGTGCGGCAGAATATCTTCGCCGGCCTAGCCACCACGAACGAGGTGGACCGGCAGAAGGCGCGGGTGCAATCGGAAGCCTATGTCGTGCGGAGCACGGCAGACAACACCGCCTTGAAAGCGGCGAATGTCTACCTGGAGGTTCTGAAGAACCAGTCTATCGTCGATCTGGCCAAGGAAAATTTGACGCTGCACCAGCGCATTGCCGACCAGATCAAACTCAGGAGCGAATCGGGCATTGACCGGCTCGCCGACATGGATCAGATTCAAAGCCGTCTCAACCTGGCCCAGTCGAACCTCGTCGTCACCGAACAAAACCTTGTCGACGCGGAAACCAATTACAATGCGATCATCGGCACCCCCCCCATGGAGCTCACCCGCCCGGACAGCCCCTCGGCCCTGATCCCCGGAACGAGAGACGAGGCCGAGGGTATTGCCCTTGCCAACCATCCCCAGCTCAAATCGGCCTCTGCCGATCTGGAAGCTCGCCGCAAGCAGGATGAGGTGGCGAAAAGCCCGTTTATGCCGATTATCGATTTCGAACTGGACCAAGTCTGGGAAGAGGAAACCAATTTCAGTTCTTTCTATGATGGCGAAGAGCGCGAGGATCTGCGACTCTTTTTGCGGTTTCGCTACAACCTGTTCAACGGGTGGAAGGACGAGGCGAGAAAAACCGAGACCGTTCATTTGATCAACGAGGCGCAGGAAATCAAGAACCATACCCACCGGCAGGTGGTTGAATCCATCCGCCTCTCCTGGCAGGCCTACGAGGCGGCCAAGAAGAAGATCGACTATCTCAGACAGCGCCTGCAATTCGCGGCAAAAACAGCAAACGCCTATACCCAGCAATGGAACATCGGACAACGTACCCTGCTGGACGTCCTTGATGCCGAAGCCGAGCGCATCGATTCCGCCCGGCAGTTGGTTACCGCCGAACATGAAAACCTGTATGCCCAGTACAGAATCCTCAACAGCATCGGCAAACTCATCCCCTCCCTGGATCTCCGCTGGCCCACGGAAGGATCGGTCGATGACGAGGGCAACACTGTCCCGCCAACGGCCCCCAAGAGCACCAAAGCAGAAACGAATCGGGGCTCGGCCGGCTCATCGAACAGGACCGAGGCCAAAGCGGCCCCGACCTCATCGCCAAGCAAATCACTCTTGACCCTCAGACCAATGACAATGCAGTGATCGGCAGCCTCGACGCCCTCAACACTGCCGCCGAACGACATCGATTCCGGCCGACATCAATCTCTGCTGTACCCCTGCCGGGGTATTCCCGGCGCCCGAACATATGGGCGCCGGGAAATCGGGCGTTTCCTGCATCCTCGCTGCTCCGGGAAAGCATGACTTGCGATGACGGCAACGTCGCAAACCCACACTATTGAGCCAAGACTCTCGCGTTGACAGGAACGGCCTTCACTCTTTCCGACCACCCCTCCCTCCGTCCCGTCCCTGGACGAGTGGTGGTTTTTTCCTCTCGCCCCATGGAGTCTGTGCTTCTGAACGAACGCGTTGCGGTCCCCTTGCCAGACACAACTCTTTGCGCACTGACCTCGCCATGCCCGCCGGTGACCATTTGAACACCTTGACCAGGGGCACCGTCTTCTGGGTACTCCTGCTCCTCCTGGTCGCCACGGCTTCCCCTGTGCTCACCGGTGAATCCTTTGTTATCGCCGAACGGACGCTTCGTCTGATGGAAAAACGATACGGCCCGGAGGCGCGCGAACGTCTGCTCGACTGGCAAAATTTGGTGCAAACCACCGAAGGTGACGATCGAACCAAGCTGGAACGGGTGAACCGGTTTTTTAACGTCCTGCACTTTGTTGACGACGCCATCCACTGGAAAAAAAACGATTACTGGGCAACCCCCATTGAATTCCTCGCGAGCAAGGGCGGTGATTGCGAAGATTTCGCCATCGCCAAATTCTTTACCCTGATCAAGCTCGGAGTCGCGGAAGACAAGCTGACCCTGACCTATGTCAAGGCCGTGCGTCTCAATCAGGCGCACATGGTGCTCACCTACTATCCGGCACCCGGAGCGGAACCCTTGGTGCTCGACAATCTGATCGAGACCATCCTCCCCTCCTCGCAACGCAGCGATCTGCTCCCGGTTTACAGTCTGAACGGTTCCGGGCTCTGGTTGGCGAAACAACGGGGCAAGGGAAAATTGATCGGCGACAGCGACCGGCTCAAACGATGGCGTGAATTGCTGGACAGGATGTCCGGCGAGATGGAACAGGACGAGGAGGCCCCATGACACTTTACCGACAACTGCTGCTTTTTACCCTCATCATCTTGATCGGCCTCTGTGCCGGGCTCTGGGTAGGCGACCATAAACGGACCCGGGATTTTCTTATCGACCAACTGGAATCCCATGCCCAGGATACGGCGACCTCGCTGGGTCTCTCCCTCAGCACCCTGGCCAAGGGCACGGACGTCCCGGCCATGGAGGCCATGATCAACGCCCTGTTCGACCGGGGCTATTACCGGCTCATTCAGTTGCGCGATGTCCAAGGAAAAGTGCTGATCGATCGCCAAGCCGACATAACCGTGGCAGGCGTACCGCCCTGGTTCATCCGCCTGACACCGCTGGTCTCCCCCCGCGCCGATGCCCTGATCATGCACGGTTGGCAACAGACCGGCTCGGTCGTCGTGGAAAGCCATCCCGGCTATGCCTACCAGACGCTGTGGAAATCGGCCCTGGCCGCAGCCCTGTGGTTCACTGCAACAGCAATGGCGGTGGCCCTGCTCGGAGGGCTCGGCCTGCGTCGCCTGCTCCAACCCCTGACACAGGTTGAAGAACAGGCCTTGGCCCTCTGCAATCGCCGCTTTCATATCCAGGAGCGCCTGCCCCGCACCCGGGAGCTGCGTCGCGTGGTTATGGCCATGAACCGGATGACCGAACGGATCCGGGAGATGTTCCAGGAACAGGCCGCCATCGCCGACACCCTCAGACAACGGGCCTATCAGGATCCGCTGACCGGGTTGGGCAACAGGCGTTTTCTTGAGGCGCAGATCAAAGCGAAGGTCGAGGGTAAAGAAACGGCTGTCAAGGGGGTATTCCTCCTGATTCAGATCCAGGAGCTTCAGAGCGTCAACCAAGAACAAGGCTACGCGGCGGGAGACCGGCTGATCGAAGCCATTGCCGCTGGCCTCCATCGGGCCTGCGCGGAACTGCCCGAAGCCATCATCGCCCGGCTGGGCGGCGGCGACTTTGCCTTGTTTCTTCCCAATACCGACCAGTCCGGAGCCAGCCGGCTCGCCGACACCCTGCTCGAAGACCTGTCGCCACCGGCAACCGGACAGTCGTCGCCGCAACCGGGAACCGTCATCTGCGGCGGCGTGGCGTACGAACAGGCGGTCAGCTTGCGCGAACTGCTCACCATGGCCGACACCGCCCTCGCCACCGCTCGATACAACCGGGGCAGCAAAGCGGTTATCGCCTCGCCGGCGGATGATTCGAGAACGATCGCCGCCGGCAAGAGCGAGTGGAAAACGTTGCTGGAGGATGTTCTCGCCAACCGTGCCATCACCCTGTATTCCCAGCCGACGGTCAGCCGGAGCGACCGAGAGCACATCGTGCATCACGAAATCTTCTCCCGAGTGATCGATGCCGAAGGCAACCACCTCTCGGCGGGCATGTTCCTCCCCATGGCGGAACGGCTCGGCCTGATGTCCGCCCTCGACCGGATTATTCTGGAGCACATGTTCGCCCTGCCGCCGAAGCTGCTGGCCCCGCAGAGGGCGGCCATCAATCTCTCGCCGCTCTCGCTGACCGACGAAGCCTTTGTCGCCTGGCTCAACCAGCGCCTGCGGCAATGCGCCGAGACCGGCCTCTTGCTGAACTTCGAATTCCCCGAGTTCCGCGCCATTCGCCATTTGGATCTGATCAAAGCCTTTGCGGAGGGGATCAAACCGATGGGCCACGCCCTCGGTATCGATCATTTCGGCCAAGGGCTGAGCCACTTCGGTTACCTCAAATCGCTGATGCCTGACTACGTCAAGATTGACCGGGCAATCACCAACGAACTGCGCGACGAACAAAGTGACAGTCATTTCTTTGTCAGCGCACTGTGTACCGTGGCCCACAGCCTGGACATCAGAGTCATTGTTGAGGGGGTCGAAACCGAGAACCAGTGGCAAACCCTCTCGGCGCTCCCCATTGATGCGGTGCAGGGATTTTTTATCCGGCGCCCCGAACCCTTGCCGTAAGCGGAGAGGAAGGTATCAGAGGATGTCGTCGACCATCAACTGAGTGTCCGTCATTTGCGCACGGAGCCGTTTACGGCTGAGGATCTTCCCCCTCGCCTCCGGCGGCAATTCGGTAAACAGGATAATTTTTTTAGCGATCAGCAGATCGATCAGATCCTCAAGCACCCGGATAATAGACGCGTCCGAATGCATCAGCATTTGACTCAGCGGCTCGATTTCTCCGGTGGATTGGAGAAAGGACAGCACTTCTTCGTCGAGCAGGGAGACCGGTTCCTGCTCGCTTCCCTGCTCGGTGCCTTTGCGGATGGCGGTAATGGCGCCCTTCGTGTCCCGTTCAATAAACAACATAGGCTACTCCGCTGAATTCCTTGATGCGATTGATTTCCTTATGATAGAATCACTATATCATATGAATTGATCGCCCCACAACCGCCCTTTGCACCTCACCATAATGGAAACGGATATTCCCCATAAACCCGAAGACTGGCAACAGCATCTCACCCCCGAAACCATCGACGATCCGTTGACCGATTGTCTGTTGCAACTCGGCAAACTCTATAATCTGCCGGTTTCCCGGACCGGTTTGCGCGCCGGTCTGCCACTGGTGGAGAACCGGCTCACGGTGGAACTCTTTGCCCGTGCCGCCGACCGGGCCGGAATGGTTGCCCGCCTGCTGAAACGCCCCCTGAAAAAGATGTCCGGCTTGGAATTGCCGGCCGTTCTTCTCCTCAAGGATGGACAAGCCTGTCTGCTCTCAGCCATCGATCACGGGGCGCAACGGGCGACGGTCCTGCTGGCGGGAGCCGGTCTCGGAGAAGCGGACCTCGACCTCGCCGAGGTGGAGCAAAACTACAGCGGTTTCACCTTCTTTGTCCGTCCTAAATTTCGCAAAGACCGTCAGCTTGACCAACACCTCCGGACTGAGGAGAAGAACTGGTTTTGGGGCGCCCTGTTCTCTTCCTGGCGAATCTACCGGGACGTGTTGCTGGCCTCGCTGCTGATCAATATTTTCGGTCTGACCAGCCCGTTTTTCACCATGAACGTCTACGACCGGGTCATTCCCAACCTGGCCTTTGAGACGCTGTGGGTACTCGGCATCGGTATCGGGGTGGTGTACCTGTTCAATTTAGTATTGCGGGGGCTGCGCGGCCACTTTGTCGACGAGGCGGGTAAGAAGGCCAACCTGCGGATTTCAGCAGCCTTGCTGGAAAAGGTGCTCGGCCTGCGGCTTGAGGTGCGCCCCAAGTCCGTGGGCGCCTTTTCAAAAAAATTGCAGCAGTTTGAAGCCATCCGCGATTTCATCACCTCCTTTTCCATCACCGCCCTCATCGACCTCCCTTTCATGTTTCTGGGCCTGACCGCCATCTGGTACCTGGGAGGAGCCATTGTCTGCATCCACCTAAGTGCGGTCGTTTTGATGGCGCTTTTTGCTTTCATCGTCCAGGCGCCGCTCAAACATGCGGTGAGCCAGTCTTTCCAGGCCGCGGCCCAAAAAAATGCCGTCCTCGTGGAAGGGCTTTCCGGTATCGAAACCATCAAAATGCTGGGAGCGGAAAGCCAGATTCAACGCGCCTGGGAGGAGGCGGTGAGCTATATTGCCACCTGGAGCAGCCGATCCCGCCTCTTTTCCTCCGCGGTCAGCCACTTCTCGGATTTCATCATGAACCTGACCACGGTGGCGACGATTATCGCGGGGGTGTACTCCATTGCCGCCGGCCAACTGTCCCAAGGCGGAATCATTGCCCTGCTGATCCTCTCCCGCCAGGCCATCGCCCCGATGTCCCAGGTGGTGAGTCTTGCCGCCCGCTACCACCAGGCCAAGGCTGCGCTGACCGAACTCAACGCCATCATGAAATTGCCGGTGGAACGACCTCCGGACAGGAATTTTCTACTGCGGGGCGAATGCCGGGGAAAAATCGCCTTTGAGCAGGTCAATTTTCAGTATCCCGACCAAAGCGGCCTGGCCCTGAAAAACATATCCCTGAGCATCGAGCCCGGCGAAAGGGTCGCAATTATCGGTCCCATCGGTTCGGGCAAGACCACCCTCGGCAAGCTGCTGCTCGGGCTGTATGAGCCGACAGCGGGCATGGTTACCCTTGACGACACCGATATCCGCCAGATCGATCCGGCCGAACTGCGCCACTTTATCGGCTATGTTCCCCAGGACATCACCTTGTTTCGCGGCACCATCCGGGACAATATTATCTTTGGTTCTCCGGAAGTGGAGGATGCGCTCATCCTCAAGGCGGCAAATCTTTCCGGGGTCAGTGAATTCGTCGGCAAACATGCCAAGGGTTTTGACCTGGAGATCGGCGAACAAGGGAGAGGGCTTTCGGGCGGGCAACGGCAGAGCGTCGCCATGGCCAGGGCGCTGCTGCATGACCCGCCGATTCTGGTTCTTGATGAGCCGAGCAGTTCCATGGACAACCGCACCGAGACCCGGCTGAAAAATAACCTCACCCAGTTGTTGCCGGGCAAGACCCTCCTCTTGATCACCCATCGCGGCTCGCTGCTCGATCTGGTCGACCGGATTATTCTCATCGACAATGCCATGGTGGTGGCCGACGGGCCGCGCGACCAGATCATGACCGCCATGAAGAGCGGACAGATTCACTTTTAGGTCCAGATGATTATGGACAAGCACCTAACGGAAAAAAAAGAGCAGACCCCGGCCTCGGCCGGATTTTTTCGCCGCCTGCCGGCGCCTGACCCAGATCTCGCCACCGATATCCGAACGACGCTCCTTTTCCAGAATCCCCGCGGCGGGCGCATGATCATCTGGCTGACCGGTCTCTTTTTCTTGTTCTTTCTCGCCTGGACAGCGCTTTCTGAAATCGACGAGGTGACGCGGGGCGACGGCAAGGTCATCCCATCCCAACAGATCCAGGTGGTGCAGAATCTGGAGGGCGGCATCCTCTCCAAACTCCTGATCCATGTCGGCGACATTGTCGAGAAAGATCAACTGTTGCTTGAAATCGACAAGACCAGATTTTCAGCGCCCTACCAGGAAAGCCGGATCAGCTATCTGGCGCTGAAGGCCCAGATCGCCCGCCTGGAAGCCGAAACCCGCGACACCCCCTTCACCGTTCCCGAGGAGGTCGTCAAAGAAAAGCCGGAAATCGGAACCCGCGAGCAGAAATTATATGCCACCAGAAAAGAGCAGCTCACCACTAAATTACAAATCCTCCAGGAACAGCATACCCAACGGAAACAGGAGTTGGCCGAGCTGCGCTCCAAGTTGGAGGAACTGACCCGCACCTCCGGGCTGCTCCAGCGAGAGTTGGCCATGACCAAACCACTGGTTGCTCAGGGAGCGGTCTCCGAGGTCGAGGTCTTGCGATTGCAGCGCCAGTCCAGCGAAATGAGCGGGAACATCGAAGCCACCCGCATCGCGATTCCCAAGGTGGAATCGAAGATTGCGGAAGCCAAGAAGGCCATGGAAGGAGAACAGCTCACCTTTCACAACACCGCCCAGAGCGAACTGAACGAGGCCTATGCCAAACTCGAGAGCATCACCGCCAACGCCGAGGCCCTGATGGATCGACTGCAACGCACCGCCGTCCGATCACCGGTGCGCGGAACCATCAACCAGATCAAGGTGAATACCGTGGGCGGCACCATTCAACCGGGTATGGACCTGATTGAAATCGTCCCCCTGGAGGATACCCTCCTGGTCGAGGCCCGGATCAAACCCGCCGATATCGCCTTTCTTCGGCCCAATCAGCAGGCCATGGTCAAGTTCACGGCCTACGACTTCACCATCTATGGCGGGCTGGATGCCAATCTTGAACATATCAGCGCCGATTCCATCACCGACAAGCAAGATAACGATTTCTACCTGGTCCGTCTGCGGACAAAACAAAATTACCTGGGGACCAAGGAAAAACCTCTGCCGATCATCCCGGGCATGGTGGTATCCGTGGATATCCTGACGGGCAAGAAAACCATTCTCTCCTACCTGCTCAAGCCTGTTCTGCGCGCTAAACACACGGCGCTGCGGGAGCGATGAAATGAATCTGATCCTTTGCTGTGGCAACACCAGCCTGCGGGAGCGGTGGTTTTCGGCTTTGAAGGAAATCTATCGCACGTATCAGGCCACCACCTTACAGGACCTGAATATTCTGGTGCGGCAGAAGCTCTCCTTTGACCTGCTGTTTGTGCACCGTTCCCTGGTGGATATGGAGATCGTCGCCTATATCAGGAAGCGCCAACCCGCCTGCAAACTCTTCATCCTTTCCGACCGTCCCGATGACGCGGAAGGTCTTGATTTTATCCGCCTGGGGGTGATCGGCTATGCCAACAGCTATATCAGTCCGGAACGGCTGCAAGAGGCGGCGCGTATTGTTGCCTCGGGATCGGTCTGGATCAATCAGCAGTTGATGCAGCGGCTGATCGCCGAATCGATACCGGCACAACAAAAAAAAGTGGGAGAGACCGAGGCTGAAAAACGGGAGCGGCTGCAAGCCCTTTCCGACCGGGAATGTCAGATTGCCGACCTGGTGGCGCAGGGGCTGTCGAACTTGCAGATCGCCGAGCAACTGGGGATTACCGAACGCACGGTCAAGGCCCATCTCGGCGCCATCTATGCCAAAACCGCAACCCGTGGCCGCCTCGGCCTGGCCTTGCTGGTCAATCAGGCTGCTCTGCCGGCAAAAACGCAATAGAACGCTGCCCCTCGCCCGAATTGGGCGAGGGGTTACATTCGCTGAACCCAATATTGAAGGGGCACCCTAACCAAGGGCGCCCCTTTTTATTCACTGCGTGACCACCATCAGCTGTGCGCCAATGGGTCGACCGGGGGAACCAGGTAATCGAGGGTGTTGTCGTTCACGTCGCCCCCTCCAAAGTCGGTGGCTATATCCCCTTGGTTGCCGCCATGACCATCATCGCTGACATTGACAAAGGTATCGGCATCAGCCCCGCCGGTCACGGTGTCGTCATCAGTGTCACCGCCGGTTTCCTTACCGGCATAGAGGGTATCGGCACCGGTTCCGCCCGACAGGGTATCACCCGTGGTATCGGCACCGCCGTCCAATGTATCGACACCGGCTTCTCCAAGCAGGATATCATTGCCGGCACCGCCGAACAGGGTGTCATTATTGTCGCCGCCGACAAGGCTGTCATTGCCGTCGCCACCCACCAGGGTGTCGTTGCCGGTGCCGCCGTCCAGTTCGTCGTCGCCGGCGCCGCCAAAAAGAATATCGTCGCCGATGCCACCGACGAGGATATCATTGCCGTCGCCACCCGCAAGCGTGTCGTTCCCGCCTCCGCCTTCCAGGTAATTGTCGCCCCCATTGCCCAGCAAGGTGTCGTTGCCGGAACCGCCAACCGCATGTTCAAACCCGCTGATGCTATCGCCGGTCGCCTCGCCTCCGGATGCGGTACTGGTGGTGAGATCGACGGTCACCCCGCTGACATCGTGTGTATAGGACAGAGTATCGGTACCGGCATCGCCATATAACGAATCCGCACCGCCCCCACCCTCGAGGCTATCGTTCCCGGCACCACCATGGATGACATCGGCATACGGACTGCCGACAATAGTTTCATCACCGGAGCCACCGGCAATCACTACCCCGCTGTCGTAACCGGAGGCATCGACATGACCGTCGCCATCAAAGGTAACCGCGAAGTGTGCCTGCGCGATATCGCCATCTGTATCAACGACCTCATAGGGGATAAGGACCGTCTGATCGTAGCCAGCCGTGCTGCTTTCAACCGCCACCGAGGCTATGCGCATGCTGCCGTTGGCCTCAAAGCGGATCTCGTCGAAAGGAGTGGAACTTTGGATGGCGATAAAATCGTCAGCGCTGGAACCATCCGACGTCCCCGGTACTCCATGAGCAGAATAGGTTGTGGTGTCCACCTGCTGGCCATCATACCACAGCGTGTAACAGAGGGTCTCATCCGGCCCCAGATGATCGACGGCGAGGGTCGCCGAGGTCAAATCCATGACCACGCTTCTGGCATCACTTGCATTGACCTGAATCCCGTTCTGCCCCGACCCCTCCTCGACCAGGATGGAAGAGAAGAATTTAAAGGAAAGCACCTCCGACGTGCGGGTTGCGTCGTTGCTGCCGGTTCCATCGATTTTTGAGCCGCCGCCCACACCAACCCCCTGGGCAGAATAATTGACCGTTGTGACGGCATTGTTGCTATCGAGGTCAAAGGCGGTACTGTCGCCGTCATCCTTGGCCGATTGCGCCCACACGAAGAGCCCGTTGGTATACAGCACCGTTGGGGTGTTGCCTTGGGTCGAGACCGTCTCCTGCGTCGCATCATTCGTCCCGAAGACCGCCTCGGTGGTATTGCCACCATTTAAAGAGCTGCTGAAGTCGACAAACTGTGTCGTGCTCCTGCCGTCAAGGCCATCGTTGATAAAGACCGTATAGGAGCTGTTCGCGACATCCGGTGTGACGGTAAACGATGTTGTAACGGTTCCGTCAGCATTGACGGCCACCGCCGACCAACTGCCATCATGGTTATCTTGCCAGAAGAGAGGATTGCCATCATTGGTCATCTGCTCCCCCCCGCCTCCTTCCCGTGTACCCATCACCGCCGCGCCGTTGGTGAGTCCCAGCGTTACCGAGACCGGTTCATCGGCACCAGCCTGGATATAGAGCGATGCGGTTACCGCGTTGCCGGTTTCGTTGGTTAGAATGCTGTCTTGGCCGACAACAGCTACCGGTACGTCATTCTCGACCGTGACGGCAATTTTGTCGGTTAGCCGTACGGAATCGCCGTCCGCATCGGTCGCCTTGACAAACTGACCGAGATTGTTGATCACCAGGGTCGCGGAATCCCCATGGGTCAGATGATCTAATTGGTCAAGGAGGGTAAAGGTGGACTCACCGGTGGAGCCATTCACCTGCAGCGTAAACACGGTACCCGCCGTGGTTGCAGCGGTCAGCGTATTGCCCGATACCGTGTACTGCACATCCAGCCCCTTGGAGGTCAGGCCCGAACTAAATCCGGCTGCGGGGGCCACCAGGGAATAGGTCAACGGCTCGTCCGCGCCGGGGGCGACAAGATTGCCGAGGTGCAGGGTGGCGGTGGTTGCCCCGCCACCAATGCCGCCTGGAAGCCCGTCCTCATAGACCATGCCCAATTCGGACGTGTTTGCAACCAGCTCCGGGACGTCGTTCTGGACAAAAATTGCGATTGCCTTGCCATAATCGGCAGCGTCATGATCGGCATCCGCCACCTGCACGAACTGTCCTAGGTTGTCGATCAATAGGGCCGTGTTATCCGGATTGCCAAACGAACGGGGAGCATGATCCAACTGGTCGTTGAGATCAAACACCGCGACACCCGTCGCGGCATCGACACTAAAAGTAAAAATAACGTTCCCCGACGCTGTTGAGGCGGTCAGGGTATTTCCGGAAACAGCATAGTTGACCGCCATGCCTTGGGATGTCAGGCCGGTGGAAAAATCAGCGGGAATCGCCTTTAAGGAATACACTACCGGCTCATCGGCACCGGGGAGGAGGACAGATTCCGCCAGTTTCAGGGTCGCAGTTGTCGCGCCACCACCAATCCCGTTGGAGGCGTCGCCGTTTGCGACGGAAAGACCATCCTCGTAGACACGACCAACAATCTCCTTGATGTCGTTGTCCAAGATCGTCCCCGTTCCCGTGTCGGTGCTCGCCCCCACCGTTCCCGTGACCACCGAACCCACCGCCAGCGTCAGCGTCTCCGGACTCTCCACAAAGGCATCATCCGTCGTGTCCACACGAACCAGCATCACCGTCTGACCGGCGGCAAACGTCACCTCCGTGCCGCTCGAACCGCCGGCGTTCTGCCACGTCGCCCCGTTATCCACGCTGTACTGGAAGGTGCCGGTCTCGTAATCACCAACAGGCGTCCCGCTGCCAGGAAGACCCGCCGCCAGGTTGAGCGTGATCGCAGCGGCGCTCGGACCCGTCAAACTCACCGTGAACTCCAGCGGACTCCCTTCAACCGCGCTGGCATCCCCGATCAACACGTCAGGAGGCGTCGGAGGAGGCGGGGGGATGTCGTTGTCCAAGATCGTCGTCGTCACAATGCCTTGATACGTTACGTTTTCATAGGCACTATCGTTGCTCCAACTGCTATCCACAAGGCTCAACCGGAAGATTTCGCCACTATCCGCCAAGGTATCATCGATTGCTGCAATGCCGAACACCGTCCCCACGGTCGCCGTGTAGGTCGCATTGGACGTGTAATCCATCCCGCGGGTGGCCGTGTCGCCAAGAGCGCCCACGTTCACCGTCACCGTGCCGCCGGGTTGCACCGCAAGTGGAGCCCCTGAACCGTCGACAGCAAGCACCACGTATTGCGCGCTACCTCCTTCTGCCATACTGTTCGCTGCCACATATTGCCCGTCCATAACCCCAAACAACTGCAGCGTATACAACGTGCCGGTTTCGCCAGGTTCACTGGGTCCGCCAGGTTGTTCGCTAGATTCATCAGGAAGGCCTCCAGGAGGAGGATCGAGGAAATTCAGCGCAATGCCCCTCGTTTCCGCACCCGAGTCCGGCAAGACTTCCATGTTGTCCGCGTCAAAGACCACAATCTGTCTGCCGCCACCCCTGGCGCCCGCTCCTGCCCCAGCGACACCGGCTCCCGCCGCCGGTGCCGGCAGATCAGTGGTCGGGTCGAAATTCTCATTCTGCAGAGCCGCCTGAATATCCGTGACCTGGGCCACGGCATCGGCTTCAGCGCCACCTTCTCCACCGGCGTAGACATCCTCGTCGATCATGACATCGGACATCCGGCCCAGATCGAGATGAGTATGGTTATCCGCGAACATGATGGAGATGCTGCCGTCAGGGCCGGTCACGATCCGTTCGTTGGCGTAGATGACACTGTTTGGCGTCAAGATCCGCTCGACCCCTCCAGCGGAAACAGCCTTGACCGAGCCGTACACAAGAATTGCCTTGCCGATGGGTTGCATATTTTTCGAAGCCATGTGCGATTCCTCAGAGAGTGGTTGCAAAAGAGAATCCGTTGTACGAACATCCTATCCCCGTGAACGTTTTCCGCCTATTGGACCAAGGTACTATTTCTCATTTTTTGTGTTTGTTGCTGATCAGTGCACCCCAGCCATAGGGCCAACAAAGGAGCCGTCCGGCCATTATTCCTGAAAACCGAACTAAAATTTGCATTTTTCCGATTAACAGGACAAAGCACGCCGCCACTGTTCGTTTTTTCGAAAAAATATTCTTCCCGCACAATCTCATCACCGCAACCCAGACGACCTCCCATCCTAACAATTTGTTTTTCATGATAAAAATAAAATTCAAACAAACGGAACGATTCATGCATAAAATGAGCACCACTCTTCAGGACAAAAAAGAGGAAGCAATGAAGAAACTACTCATGATGGCGGCATTGACCGGCGTGACGCTGTGGGGGGCGATGCCCGCACACGCCGCGGTTTACACCTACACCCTCCCCGACGAATATATCGGTTCCTCGGGCCCCGATGCCATTCTGGGGGCACCGTACGATATCACCCAGACCATTGTGCATATCGACCAAACATCCATAACCTTTGACTTCTATTCTGCCGATGATGGCGGCTACTTCACCGAAGGTATTCTGCGCTATGGCATGGGAGATCTCTTCCTTGATACCACCGGCGGTACGACGTGGAACTATGTCGTTGAGTTGAATAACCCTGTAGCAAATAACACATTCATTCAATCCTCCGGCATTGCCACCCTTTACGTTGCTGATCCAGACATGATCCAGAATGGCAGCGTTCGCCTCGACGAGGCGGCTCTTTACGACCCAAGCGGGCAATCTCCAGTGGGGTCTGCCGGTTCTTGGGAAATCAAGAGCACAGACGATTGGACATACAATTACCTCAGCATCACCATGCCTCTGGCTCTCGCCGGATGGAACGGCACCTCCCCCCTTGGGTTCCACTGGACCATGGCCTGCGGCAACGACGTTGTTCAGGATGTTGTCCGCCCCATCCCCGAACCGGCCACCATGCTGCTTTTTGGCACAGGCATCCTCGGCCTTGCCGGGATCATGCGCCGCAGGACCCAGCCATAACCTCCCGATTCCATCTGCTGCCCAGGCTGTTTCCCGTTCGGGAAACAGCCTTTTTTGTTTCCCGCCGGAGGGAACAGCGGTATTCTTGTTGGCGACGTATCGTGGCACGATAACGAATCACAAAAAATGACATCGGGCCGGAGAGATTTTTCACCCCTTTCCCGCCCCACGAGGCAACCGCAGGCCGCCACCGCCCCTTGCCGCAGCCTTTTTTCTCCACCGGGAGATGGTCCAATGAAACGCGCGTTCCTCATCCTCACCCGCCCCTTTGTCTGGTTGTGGAGATTCTTCAGCTCCGGCATAACGGTGCTGTCCAATCTCGTTTTTCTCGGTCTGGTCTTGGCCGGCCTGACGCTGGCGTTGTACACGCCCCCCGTTCACGTGCCCATGCAGAGCGCCCTGGTGCTGGCACCGGAGGGAGACATTGTCGAGGAGCGCTCGGCCATGGATCCCATGACCAGGGTGTTAAGCCGGATTTCCGGGGCGCCTCTCCATGAGGAGACCTTTCTCCAGGATATCATCGACACGATCCACACCGCCACCGATGACCGGCGGATCAAGGTGCTGGTCCTCAACCCCAACCGCATGGGCGACGCCAGTCTCGATCAGATCCGAACCATCGGCGCGGCCATCGACACCTTCAAACAGACAGGCAAAAAGGTGATCGCCGTGGGCGACAGCTTCGACCAGGCCCAGTATTACCTGGCCTCCTGGGCGGACAAGATCTACCTCCACCCGATGGGAGCGGTCAATATTCGCGGTTTTTCCGTTTTCCGGCTCTACGTGCGGGAGATGCTCGACAAACTGGCCGTCAATTTCCATGTTTTTCGGGCGGGCACCTTCAAGTCGGCAGTGGAGCCCCTGCTGCGCGACGACATGTCGGCCGAAGACAAGGAGGCCAACAGCCTGTGGCTCGGCAACCTGTGGAACGTCTACTGTGCCGACATCGCCCGGCATCGCAAAGTCGAAACCGCCGTCCTCGTCGACAACATCAACCAGACGGTCTCCCAGTTGGCCTCGGTGGGCGGCGACCGCGGTCAACTCGCCCTGGCCACCGGCCTGGTGGACGGCTTGAAAAATCATCAGGAGATGGAAGAGCTGCTCAAGCAGGAGGTCGGCCCTTCGACCGACAAAAAGAGCTTCAATCACATCGGGTTCCACGACTATCTCGAAACGGTGACGCCTTCCTACACGGACAGCGCGAACAAAAACAACCTGATCGGCATCATCACCGTCGCCGGCAACATCATGCCCGGCAAGGGCGCTGCCGGCCAGATTGGCGCCGAGGATCTGATCAAGCGCATCCGCAAGGCACGCCAGGATGCGCGGGTCAAGGCGATCGTCCTACGCATCAGCACCGGCGGCGGCAGCGCCCTTGCCTCCGAGCTGATTCGTGAAGAGTTGGGGGCGGCAAAGAAGGAAGGGAAAACCGTGGTGGTTTCCATGGGGGCCATGGCGGCCTCGGGCGGCTACTGGCTAGCGGCGGACGCCGATGCGATCGTGGCGTCGCCGACCACGCTCACCGGATCGATCGGCATCTTCGGGGCCATCCCCACGGTGGAAAAAACCCTGGCCCATCTCGGTATCCACGGCGATGGCGTCGGCACCACCGATATCGCCCATTTCGGCAACATCACCAAGCCCATGAGCCCTGAAGAGACGGCCTCGTGGCAAATGGATATCGATCAAGGATACCGCCGCTTCATCGACATCGTGGCCAAGGGACGGAAAATGAGCGCGGCGCAGGTGGAGAAAATCGCCGAAGGGCGGGTCTGGGACGGCGAGACCGCCCTCAAGCTGGGGCTGGTCGACAAGCTGGGCGACCTGGATGACGCTGTTGCCGAGGCGGCCAAACGGGCACATGTTCCTGAAGAGAACGGCTATTATATTGAGCTGACCCCGGACAGCTATCTGGAGCGTTTCAAACGATCGGAACAGCCGGTCGAGGCCCGGGCAGCCCGCCTGTTCCTCTCCTCCCTGGTCCCGCCCCCCTTGCAGCGGCCGGCGGCGGAGCACCTGGATTTTCTTCTGCACGGCAGCGACCCCAGGGGCCTCTACACCCACTGCCTGCTGCCGCTCTCCGCCCTCTCCTTTCGGTGAAAGGTTGCGCTTTCCTGCCTCCTCTTTCCGGGTACCGGAGAGAGGAGGCCAGGCCGCAAACCGCTCCCTATCCCTTGAGCACCGCCAGCGGCTGCAACTCGACCACGACCTCGATCAGATCGCGCTGGTTGTCGATCACCTCACCGATATCCTTGTACGCCCCCGGCGCCTCTTCGAGATCGCTGCGATGGCGGAGAGAATGGAGGATATGTTGCGCGTTGAGCTTGTCGACCTCCTCGCGCAGGTTAAGCACCCGCTGCGCCTGCTTGCGGCCGAGGACCCGGCCGGCACCGTGCGAGCAGGACATGAACGACTGCGGATTTCCCAGCCCCCGGACAATGTAGCTGCGGCTGCCCTGGCAACCGGGAATAATACCGTCCTCGCCGGCAAAGGCGCGGGTAGCGCCCTTGCGGTGCACCCAAACCTCCTTGTCAAAATGGGTCTCGCGGGCGGCATAGTTGTGGGCCACGTCCAGGGATTCGTCGAATTGATCGCAGCCGGTGACCGAAGCGACGATCTCCTGAAGCGCGGCCATCATCTCGCCCCGGTTGGCCTTGGCAAAGTCGACGCAGTATGCCATCTCCCGCAAATAGCGCTGGCCTGTGGCCGAGGCCAACGGCAGCACAGCGAGCTGCCACTCCTTGGGCACGGCACCCTTGCCCATTTTCTTGGCCAGTTGCACCGCCAGGTCGTTGTAATGACCGGCCACCTTGAAACCGAGATTCCGGCTCCCGGAATGGACCATCAACCAGATCCGGTGGTCGCTGCCCCGCTGGATCTCGATGAAATGATTGCCGCCCCCCAGCGTGCCAACCTGGCGGCGGGCGCTCTCGAATTCCCCGGCCACCACCGGCAGATCGCGCTCCAGATTGCCGGGATCGGGCAGGACCTGCACCGGCCGGGGCTGGTCGTGGTGTTTGAACCCCAGCGGTACCGCGGCGCGCAGGCCGGTGAGGATCTTTTTCAGCACCGGAGTCGTAAGCTCCAAGAGGCCGGTGCGAACCGCCCGCATGCCGCAACCGATATCGACCCCGACCGCATTGGGGATCACCGCTCCAGTGGTGGCGAGAACACCGCCGATCGGCATGCCGTAGCCCACATGGGCGTCAGCCATGATGGCGACGTGATGAAAGGCGCAGTCCAGATTGGCCAGGTTCCTCGCCTGCGCCAGGGCATCGGTCTCCAGCTCGTCCAGCCAGAGCATGATCGGAATTTTCTCGGTGGTGATGACCCGTTTCACAGTGTTCTCTTGCTCTCTTGTCGATCTGGTATATAGTGCCGCCTCAGAAACCGAATCCGTGCGGCCCCCCTCGTTTCACGCGCCGTGCGGATGTTGTTCGCCGCCACCCCACAATCCGTCTGAGCAATCCCATGATTACCCAGGATACCCTGGCGCACCTTTGGCTCCACCTCGGTTGGCCGCTGCTGCGCCTACTCATCTATCTCGCCATCGGCCTGCTCGTCGCCCTGTTCATCGAATCGCTCAACTGGACCCGGAAACTGGCGGTCGTCGCCCGCCCCTTGACCCGGTTCGGCCACCTCTCGCCGCTGACCGGCGCGTCCTTTTCGGTCTGTTTTTTTTCGGGCATGGCGGCCAACACCATGCTGGCCGAGGGGTACAACAACCGGCAATTGAGCCGCAAGGAACTGATCCTGGCCAATCTGTTCAACAGCCTGCCCAGCAATTTCCTCCACCTGCCGACAACTTTTTTCATTGCCGCCCCGATTATCAAGGGCGCGGCCTTTATCTATATCGGTTTAACGATCAGCGCGGCCATCCTGCGAACCCTGTTTGTGGTTCTACTGGGGCGGTTGCTGCTGCCCGCAGGCCCAGGCGAGATTATGCCGACCGAACTGCCGCCGGCCCCGGCCAACCCCTTCCGCTCCGCCCTGCGCCACACCCTGCAACGGTTCAAACGGCGTATCCGCAAGATCGTCAGCTATACCGTGCCGATCTACATCCTGTTTTACGCACTCACCGAGGCCGGATTCTTTACCGCCGCCGAACGGTTCATCGGCCAGCATCTCTCCTGGCTGTCCTGGCTTTCGCCCCAAGCCCTGTCCATCCTCACATTTCAGATGGCCGCCGAGTTCACCGCCGGTTTGGCCGCCGCCGGCTCGCTCCTGGCCAGCGGCTCGATGCGGATGGAAGAAATCGTGCTGGTACTGCTGATCGGCAACATCCTCTCCTCGCCCATCCGCGCTATCCGCCACCAGTATCCCTATTACGCCGGCATCTTTAAACCAGTGCTGGCGGCGGAACTGATTTTTTTCAGTCAGAGTTTCCGCGTCTTGAGCATAGCCTTGCTCACCTTTTTCTACTATGTTGTTGTTATGTAGTTTCGCCACGCGCAACAATTGGTGCCCCAGTAAATACCCGGGAGGAACAGATGGAAAGAACCATACTGGTTGCTGTCGACGGCTCGGTGTACAGCGGCAATAGCCTTGAATATCTGATAAAACTCTTCGGTCCGGACCGCAGCCTCTCCCTTCACCTGCTCAGCGTGGTGTCGAGTGGAGGCGGGGGCAAGGACTGGATGTTCGATGTCGACCCGCTCCGTACCCAGTCACCCGAATCGGAAAAACGGGCTCATCTGGCCCGCAAACATCTCAAGGAGGCCGAAGACCGGTTGGTTCGCAATGGTTTCGCCCGGGAACAAATCGAATCCCGGGTGAAGATCGCCTCGGCAATCAGCAGCGCCATCCGCGAAGAGGCCGAGCGCGGCAATTACGACAGCGTTGTCATCGGCCGGCGCGGCCTGGGGACAGTGGGCAACATGTTTTTCGGCAGCACCTCGGGCGAACTGATCGAGAAATGCCACAAGGTGCCCCTGTGGATCGTTGACGGCAATGTCAACGCCTCCCGTTTCCTGCTCGCCGTCCATTGCCATCCTTCTTCTCTGATGGCGGCGGACCATCTCGCCTACATGCTCAAAAACCATCCGGCCGCCGAGATCTGTCTCTACCACTCCAACTCGGTTTTCGGCTCGCAACAGGCGGCCAAGGCCGAAGAATTTCACGCCCAATGGGGCAAGGCCTGGTGCGACCAGTACCTTGACCTGGACAATTTTCTCTTCTTTGCCCACGCCCAACTGCTGGTCGCCAGCGGCATCCCCCGCCACCGCATCACCCAACTGCCGGCCCAGATGCACATCGATGTCGGCAGTGACCTGCTGCGGCAGGCGAAACAGCACCAGTGCGGCACCATCGTCATCGGCCGCCGGCGCAGGGACCTGGCCAAGGGCCAGCTCAAGGGTGTCTCCGACAAAACCCTGAAACAGGCCCAAAATATCGCCATCTGGCTGGCCGGCTGAACCGCACCTCGCCCTGGCCGCAGTTATGGGCCGGAGGAGCCGCTACTGTTGCCCGCCTTGGGGCTAACGATCACCGTGACTGCCTGCTCCGGTGCCAGATACTGCCGCGCCAGACTAGTCAGCTCCTCTGCCTTGATGGCGGCAAACCCCTCGAGGATGGACAGTGGCCATTGCAGTTGCTGCGGATGGCGACTGGACAGGTTCAACACCGATTCCATCCAGTAGCGGTTGTTGCGCTTGATGTCCTTGATCGAGGTCAGGGTCGGCTCCAGAGCCCGACGCAATTCATCCTCGCTAACCCCTTGGCTCCCCAGGCTTGCCGCCACCTCCCTGATGACCTTGGCAAGCGCTTCAGCCTGCGCCGGGGCAACGATCAGACTGCTTTTCAGCAGACCGAAGCCCGCATGGCCCCGGCTGGGCTGGCTGAACACCTGGGGCGCATAGGTGGCCCCCAACCCCTCGCGAATCTGAACCCGGAGACGATCGTCGAAAACAGCGGCCAGCAGGTTGAGCCGCCGGGTGCGGCCGATGTCCCAGAAATCGCTGGTCTTCCAGGCCACGGTCAGCAGGGCCTTGTCAATGGAACTCACCGTATAAAGGCGAAGAGACTCGCCTGCAGGGAAGGTGATCGGTGGCGGTGGTGCGGCAGCCTCCGGCTGCCTCTGCTCCGCACCAAAATATTTATCGACCAGTTGTATCGCCTCCTGCGGGTCGATATCGCCGACCACGTTGATTTCCAGCGGTGCCTTGGCAAAAACAGGGGTCAGCCATTCCCGGACCTGGGCCAGCTCGATCTTCTCCACATGGTCCCAGGCGGGCAGCCCGTATTCCGGGCTTGGTCCGGCCAGGAATCGCTCTCCCTGCACCTGTTGGACCCCTTCCACTGTCCCGACCAGTTGATCGTACATCCGGCGGAGGGTTTCCCGGCCACGATGGAAGGCCTCGGGCCGAAAGGCCGGATCGTGCAAACGGTGCCGGAGCAGTTGGAGCAGCATCTCGAATTCATTACGCAAACTGCTGCCAAGGAAGGAAAAACTCTCCGGACCGACCTTGAACTCGAGGGTAATGTTAGTCCCGGCCAGGGCCTCAGCCAACTGTTCCCTGGTCAATCCGCCGATGCCGTCCTCCTTGATCACGGCTTCGGCAACCAGAGCCCCGCCGGCTGCGGTTTCGGCTTGCCTGCCCCTGCCGAACTGGACGGAAACCAGCACCTGGTTGGCCTGGAAATCGGTCGGCTTGATGTTCACCTGGACCCCGCCCTTGAGTTGCAGGCTCTCCATTCCTATCTCCTTGTGGCTCACCCGCTCCACAATTTCGGCGGGAGTGGACGGCGGCTCCAGGTAGGGAAAACGGGCCCGCTCCGCTTCCACCCACTCGGCCACGGGCTTGGCTTCATTGGCCTGGTACACCTCCCGGAGCTGCGTCTCTGCCCGGGCGGCGGTCAGGCCCGGCTCAAGAGCCCCCACCAGATGGACCAGGCGACGCGGTCGGCTCCAGAGCTGGCGGAAGGCATCATTGACCTCGGCCAGCGACATCTTGGCGAGCTCCGGCCCATAGGCAGCCATCTCCTGGCTTGGCGCAAGAATGACCTCTTGATCGTTGAGCTTACGGATAATCTCTTCGGCAAGCTGCCGACTGTCGCGGGAAGGAGCGGTCTGCACCGCCTTTTCCAGGAAAGCCCGGACCTCCCGCTTGCCTCTGGCCAATTCGGCCTCGGAAAAGCCGTCCTTGAGGGCCTGAGCGAGGGTGGCCTGGAGCAGGGCCATCCCTTGCTGCCACTTGCCGGTCTCGGTGCGGGCGGCGAGAGTGGCATACCCGTACCGCCGGAGAAAAATGCCGGCGTGGGCTCTGGGCTGGCCGAAGGGGCTGCCCGGCCGCTGCTCAAGTTGTTCAAGACGATTGCTGAGCAGGGTCACGGCGACATACTGGCGCAATTGCTCTTTTTCCCAACTCATGGTGTCAGGCTGGGGCTGGACGTTGAAGACCGTGGCCAGAGCCAACCCGGTATATCCCAATTCCGGCTCGGGGAGAACAAGGATGTCAGCCCCTGACTCCCGGACCTGGCCCATTTCGGGGCAGGCACCGATCTCCCCCACACCTTTCAACCCGGCAAAGGCCTGTTCAAGCAATGGGGCGGTTTCCTGCGGCTGCATATCGCCGACCACGACCACAACCATGTTTTCCGGACGGTACCAGCGATCATAAAAGGAACGGAGCAAACGGCTATCGGCGGTACCAAGCACCTCTTCCGCGCCGATGGGGTCGCGCTCGGCGGCCAAGGTGCCGGCAAAATCGAACTGCAACTGCTTTTTTGCCACCCGGGAAGCGGCGGAGTCACGGGTCCGTTTTTCCGCCAGAATAATCCCCCGTTCCCGGTCTACCTCCTTTTCCAGCAACAAGGCCCCTCTGGCGTAATCAGCCAGGGCCTTGAAGCCCTCGGCCAACACCTTGGGCTCGGCCGAAGGCAGAAGCAGATTGTAGACGGTTTCGTCAAAACCGGTGTGGGCGTTGGTATCGCCGCCAAAACCCATGCCCAGTGATTGGAAATACTCGACGAGGGTACCCGGCGGATAATGGGTAGTGCCGTTGAACAGCATGTGCTCAAGAAAATGGGCGAGGCCACGCTGGGCATCGGTTTCGTGGAGGGAACCGGCCTGGACATTGAGATAGAGCGCCACCCGGTTTTTCGGCTCGCCATTGGCCATGAGGACATAGCGTAGGCCATTGGTCAGTCGGCCGAACACCAGGGCAGGGTCCGGTTGCAGATCGCTTGCATCCTGGGGCCAGCCGGGGGAAAGGCAGGGCGACGAAGCCGGTGGGGGGGCATCGACTTCTCCTGCGTGCGCCAGCGGCGCCAGCAGCAGGAACAAGGACAGCAGGGCAAGAACGGAACGCCACGAGTGCGGAAAGGGGGATTGCTTCATTGTCGAACCTTTGGCTTTGGTGTACAAAACGGAAAGAATTCTCAGAATATAGTGTGCGCCTGGAGGGGAAACAAGATGAATATTGCCGGAAAACGAGCCCTGGTGCTCGGAGCTTCGCGCGGTATCGGCCTGGCCATCGCCCGAACCCTTGCCGGTCACGGTGTCCAATTGATCTTGCCCTGGTTCGACTGGCCGGAATCGGTGGCCGCCCTGGAAAAGGAATTCGGCGGCACGCCCGAAGGTCATCTATTGAGGCGGGTTGATCTCCGGCAAGCGGAGGAGGTGGCTGGGTTGATGGCCGCCATTGACGAACGGTTCGGCGGACTGGACATTCTTGTCAACAACATCGAACGCGGCGGCATGCCGGTCCTCCACGGCGGCTATCACCGCGAGGTCAACCGCGAGCAATGGCGCCTGGAAATGGAGACCACCCTGCACGCCAAATGGCTGGTCTTCGAGCAGGCCCTCCCCCTGCTCCGACGGAGCGCGGAGGCGGCGGTAGTCAATGTCTCCTCGATCGCCGCGCTCGTCGGCCGGTCCGGCCCGGCGGGGCTCCTGTTTAACGACGGCTATGCCGCCGCCAACCGGGGCGTGGCCTCGCTGACCGAAACCTGGGCCAGGTTGGCGGCGCCGGCCATCCGGGTCAATGAGATCATGCTCGGCCTGATCGACAGCCGGCATGGGCCAGGCACCAGGGGTTGGGCATTACTCACGGAACAGCAGCAACGGGAACTGCTGCACCATACCCTACTGCAGCGAACGGGGACCCCGGCGGAGGTGGCCCAGGCCGTGCTGTTCCTCATTCGGGACGCCGATTTTCTCACCGGCACGATTCTTCGCCTGGACGGCGGCTATGTCTTGGGCGGGGAGCTGCCTTCGGCGATGCCCAAAGGTCAACTGTAAAAACTGCGGAGGGGATCAGCTTTCCAGGATCCAGTCGGGGAGGTGGCGCATCACATACTCCGTCACCTTTTCTTTGGCGGCCGGATCGTTTTTCTGCACCCCGGCATCGCGCATTACTTCCTCGAAATCGAACCAGCAGAGTTCCTTGTCCTGGTGGCTGTAGACAGTGAGGACCCGGCGATCCGGATCGTCGACATCCTCTTCCTCCTGAATGGCGGCAACCAGACGCACAGCCTCGTCGTAGGGCAAGAAACGGACTTGATCTTCGCTCATCGAAAACTCCACGGTGTTACCGGCGATATCGACCCAGGGCGATGTGCATGAAAAAAGGCGAGATGCACACGTCACCTCGCCTTTCTGAAAAAAAACGGGATTCAGGCAGGCTTGACAACAGCGCCCGAACGGATGCAGCGGGTGCAAACATTGGCATGCACGGTACCGCCGTTGCGGGTGAGCATGCGAACCCTCTGGAGGTTGGGCAGCCAACGACGACGAGTCTTATTATGGGCGTGGCTGACGTTGTTTCCCGTCGTGGGGCCTTTGCCGCAGATTTCACAAGTACGGGCCATGATAGTATCTCCTCAAAAAAAAATCGATTGACAGTAACCGCAAATAATACCTGCTTGCCATGAAAAAGCAAGTTCTTTTCACAACCGCCCTAGAGAGGGCAAGATTTCCCAATGGCACTCACTTTTTATCCCCGGAGCACGAAGACAGCGGCGGCGCCCCGCGCTCGCCACCCAAATCATCCCGGATAACCCGGCAAAAACGATAAAGAAATTTTCTTCGCCCAACGGTTGGTTTCTGCTATAATCGTCATTACAATCAAAGCCGCGCCCCTTTACCGGGAGCTCCCACCAAGGACGCCGCTCTGAACCGGCCCAAGATTAACGAACCACAGCTTGACGCACAAGGAACCACCGCATGGGGCATGCCGTCGCTCTGACATACGAATTTTTCTCCTGGCGTGCGGTTCTTGACATTCTCCTGATCGCGGCCGGCCTTTTCTTTCTCTACCGGACCCTACTGCGTCTCGGCACCTGGAAGATCATGGCCGGTATTCTCCTGGCCCTGGTGGTGTTTATCCTGGCCAATGCCCTGAACCTCAAAGGCATTGAATGGATCTATCACAACGTCAGTAACGTGGCCGTTCTCGGCTTGATCATTATTTTTCAACCGGAACTGCGCAAGGTTTTGGAAAAGGCGGTTTCAGTACCGCCCCATCGACTCAAGGACCAGGACACCGGACTGTACACCCTGATCGGCGAGGCGTTGATCAAACTTGCCCAGGAACGGTGCGGCGCCATCATCGTGTTCCCCGGGAAAGAGCCGATCAACGATAAGATATCGGGAGGGTACCAACTCAATGCCGTCCCCAGCCTCCCGCTCATCCTCAGTATTTTCGACTCCAATTCGCCCGGACATGACGGCGCCGTGATCATCGAGGGGAGCAAGCTGACCCAATTCGGCGTCCGCCTCCCCATGTCGCAGTCCACCCGGCTCTCCGAAGAATACGGCACCCGGCACCACGCCGCCATGGGCCTCGCCGAACAGACCGACGCCCTTGCCCTGGTCGTTTCCGAGGAGCGAGGGAAGGTCTCGACCTTCAGCAACGGCGAGATGCGCCCAGCACGCAACGCCGACGAGATCACCCGAACCATTGTCGCCCATCAGCGGGAGATGGGGTTTCTCAACCGGGACAGTGCCCCGAAGATTCGCAAGAGAACGCTCTTCCAAATCGCGGCCAGCCTGGTCATCGCCGTGGTCTTCTGGTCGACCCTGATCGTCGCGCAGCGGGAGGTGGTCGAACGGGTTCTGCCGGTGAATATCGATTACACCTCACCGGCCGAAGATCTGGTGCTGGTGGGCGAGAAAGCCAACGAAGTCAAACTGTATCTCTCCGGCTCCAAATCCGATATCGACAACCTCGCCAGCAATCCGCCCAGCGTCAAGATCGATTTATCCAAAATGGCCAAGGGCAGCCAGACCATTATCATCACCAGCGAAAATCTCCGCTTGCCCAAAGGGATCACCCTGCTCGACACCTCGCCCCAACAGTTGAAACTGACCCTAGCCGCGGTCGTGCAGAAAAACGTGCCGATCACGCCACAAATTATCGGCAAACTTCCGGGTAATCTGAAAATCAAAAAGATTACCGTCACCCCTGAAACGGTGCTCGTGACCATCCCGGTCACCAGAGAGGAAAAAAACAACGACGAGGTGCTGACCACCCCTATCTACCTTGAATCCATTTCCACCGACAGCAGGTTATTCTGCAAGGTGATCGCCCGCCCCTCCATCCAACCGGTGGCCAAACGATGGCCGGACGTGGAAGTGTTTATTGAGTTAAAATAGATGGTATTAACATCCATTCCCACCTTTTTTGTCACACCCTCCCCCACCTCAGCAAAATCGCAACACCCTACTCGCGAACATTACATTTTTGAGCATATAACAGAAAAAATATACCATAAATGTTACGTCATTCCAGATACTGCCCAGGGCCGGCGCCCTCGCATCCTTACAACATATTAACATTAAAATAATTTTACAAATAAACCCAACAAGACAAAAAAGGCATGATACGTGCTAAAATAGAATCATCGGCGCATCACCGCTCCACAAGCAAAGACAAGCCGCCTGTGTGCACAAGCGTTTTGTCTTTGCGATAGGAGCCGTTGCAACATTTCATTTAAAAAAGGAGAGAATATGAAACGCTTGTTTTCCATGGCCGCTCTTGCTGCCCTTGCCGCGGCCAGCACCGCACCCCAGGCAACGGCGGCCACCGCTGTCGCCGCCCTTGATGCCAACAGCGCCTATGTCTGGCGCGGCTTGACTTTCAACAACGGCTTTGTCCTGCAGCCCAGCATGGATGTTTCCCATAATGGATTTGCGTTCAACGTCTGGGGCAATTACGACGTCGATGATTATGACGGTGCCCTCAACGACAACAAATTTTCCGAAATCGACCTGACCGGCTCCTATGCCTTCAAACTGGGCAGCGTCGATGCCAGTGTCGGCGTCATTCACTACCTGTTTCCCGAAGCGGCCGAGGGTGCCGACACCAGCACCACCGAGCTGTTCGCCGGCCTCAGTTACGACCTCGGCGCCGGATTCGCCATCTCCACCAAGATCTACTATGATGTTGACGCAGTCTCGGATTATTATATCACTGCCGGCCTGGGATACACCTACGGCATCAACGACAAAACAACCCTGGGGCTGAGCGGATTGATCAGCTACGCCGGCGAAGACTTCACCGATTATTACGCGGGCGGCACGGACAGCGGCTTTTTCAATTACACCCTCACCGCTTCGCTGAAGTATATGGTGACCGATGCTTTTGGCATTGGCGCCAACATCAATTGCACCGATTCCATGGACGATGACGCCTTACCGGATGAAACTGTACACACAAACGTGTTCGGCGGCATCAGCTTAACCTATACCTTCTAATACCCCCGCCTCTCCCCCTCTTCCCGGTTCGGCCTCGCGCCCCGGGAAGGGGGTTTTCCCCGTTCTTCTCGGCCGCCGCAGCACCTCATTCGCTGTTACTCCGCCCCCCTTTTCTGACGAGCCTTCCTTTTCTGCCCACCGTGGCCCAGTACCACTATCCGAAAATACATTTGACATCCAACCTGGATTGTGAGTTAATCTAACTAAACGTATTCATAACGTATTTCCAAATAGAAATAGCGTTGTCAAACCAATGCTTCCAGTGTTGACAAGGGCTTTGCGGCACAATGCAAGAATCCGTGCCGCCACCGGAACATTCACCGAAAGGAGCACAGCGATGTTGAACAATCTCAAGATCGGAACGCGGTTGAGCCTCGGCTTCGGTATCCTCCTGGCGCTCATGCTGGCTGTGGGCGGGTATGGCATCAAGGAAATCAAATCCTTGCAAGGAGACATCAACCTGCTGGTCGAGGACCGGATGGTCAAGGTCGAGCAGGTCAACGTGCTGATCGATCAAATCAATATCGTGGCCCGGGCCATACGTAATCTGATCATTGATGACAACAAGGACCATCAGGCCAATGAACTGGGGCGGATCGCCGAGGCCCGCAAAACCGCCGGTTCCATGCTGGAGCAACTGAACAAGTCTATCAAAAGCGACAAAGGGGCGGCACTTTTGAAAAAGATCACCACCGATATCCGTCCGGTCTTCTCCCGCCACCTCGAAGCCATCATCGAATTCATCAAGGGGGAGCAAACCCTCAGGGCAAAGATGCTGCTCCTGGGCGACTACCGGCAAATACAGGCCACCTACCTACAAACAGCCGAGGAACTGATCGCCCTCCAAATGGATACGGCCAAAGCGTCGGGCAAAGAGGCCGAAGAGCAGGCACGCACAGCAACGAGACTCATCACCCTGCTCTTGTTCGTTGCCCTGACCCTGAGCCTGACCCTGGCCTTTTTCATCGTTCGATCGATCACCGGCCCGGTCCGCAGAGCCTCGACTCTGGCCGCCACCATGGCCAAGGGTGATTTCACCACCAAGCTCGACCTCGACCAGAAGGACGAAATCGGTCTGATGGCCGGAGCGCTCAACACCATGGCGGGACAACTCGCTGCCATGATCCGGGACATCGTCGGTGGGGTCAACCGGCTGACCACCTCGTCCAACGACCTGGCCGCCGTTTCCAAACAGCTCTCCGCCGCCGCCAAGGACACCTCCAACAGGGCCGCCACGGTCGCTGCCGCCACCGAGGAGATGAGTGCCAACATCCAATCGGTCTCCGCCGCCATGGAGCAGTCGACCAGCAATGTCAACATGGTGGCCTCCTCCACGGAAGAGATGACCGCCACCGTGGGCGAGATCGCCCAGAATGCCGAAAAGGCCAGGACCATCTCCGAGGGTGCGGTCAACCAGTCGCGGCTGACCTCGGAGAAGATGGCCGCCCTGGGCGAATCGGCCCGCAAGATCGGCCGGGTCACCGAAACCATCACTGAAATTTCCGAGCAGACCAACCTGTTGGCCCTCAACGCCACCATTGAGGCGGCCCGGGCCGGCGAGGCGGGCAAGGGCTTTGCGGTGGTGGCCAACGAAATCAAGGAGCTCGCCCGGCAGACCGCCGAAGCCACGGTGGACATCAAGAATCAAATCAGCGAGATGCAGGACACCACCACCACCACGGTGGAAGACATCGAAAAAATCTCCGAGGTCATCGCCGAAATCAACAACGTCATCAACGGCATCGCCACCGCCGTGGAAGAGCAGTCGGCCGCTTCCAGCGAGATCGCCGGCAACATCTCCCAGGCCTCCCAGGGGATTGCCGAGGTCAACGAAAATGTGGCACAGAGCACGGTGGTCATTGCCGACATCACCCGCGACATCGCCGGCATCAACCAACAGTCGTCCCAGGTGGGCGACGGCAGCAACCAGGTGCAACAGAGCGCGCACGAACTCGCCAACTTAGCGGCCCAGTTGGAAAAGTTGGTGCACCAATTCAAGATCTGAACATCCCTGTCCCCTTTCGGGCGGATGCGTCTTTCGCATCCGCCCGATCGTTCCCCGCCCCCCCTCACCCACCAGCTTTTCCGACCGTTGACAGGCCTGCCAACCAAAGGCCGTCCTTCCCGCCCTTTTGTCCGTTCTCCACGGCAAACCCAACCCAAACGCGCTTCTCACCCAATCCTAACACGGCGCCGGTACTAGTGGAGGTCGAGAGGGATGATCACGTAACAATCCCTGTGCGCCAAGGCTCTCAGCCGCAACCAACCGGCAATGACCGACAAAAACCATGGACCAGAAAACGGAAGAACTGCTGCATGCGGTCATTCGGCAGCAGAACGTCAAAGTGCATTTCCAGCCGATTGTCCACATTCAGACCCGGCAGATTTACGGCTACGAAGGGTTGATCCGCGGGCCGGTCAACACCGTGCTCCACGCCCCCACCCGTCTTTTTGAAGCGGCAACGCGGGCGGGACGGCTGGCAGAACTCGATCTGCTCTGCCGGCAGGCGGTGATCAAGCGCTTCGCCCAACTGAACCTGCCCGGGCGGCTGTTCATTAATGTCGATCCCTACAGCCTGGTGCATGAGCATTTCCGCGAAGGCCAGACCCTCGAATTCATCGAGCAGGCCGGGCTCAATCCTTCCCAGTTGATCATCGAGCTGACCGAAACCCACCCGGTCGAGGATGTGCACCTGATGCAGCAAGCCATGGTCCACTACCGGGAAATGGGATTCCGGGTGGCGCTGGACGATCTCGGCGCCGGCTATTCCGGCCTCAAGCTCTGGTCGGAGATCCGGCCGGACATCGTCAAGATCGACCGCCATTTCATCCAGGGGGTCGATCAGGACCGGACCAAACAGCAGTTTGTCAGCACCATCCTCAAGACCGCCACCGCCCTGGGCTGCCGGGTGATCACCGAGGGGGTGGAAACGGTCAACGAGTACGCCACCCTGCGCAAGATCGGGGTGGAGATGCTGCAGGGGTATTATTTCAGCCGGCCGGTGGAACTGCCGCCGGTGGCCATCCCGTCCAAACTGTTTCGCAAGGAATCGCGGATGGTCGAGGAGGACGAGGCTCCCTCCGTGGAGATGCTGATCCGGCCGGTGGTCTCGGTCCAGGCCGGCGCCATGGTGCGGGAGGTCGGCGATCTGTTCACCTCGACCCCGGACCTGGAATCGATCGTGGTAGTTCATGAATCCGAGGTGCTGGGACTGGTGCTGCGCCGCGAATTCATGAACCTGTACGCCAGCCTCTACGGCAAGGAACTCTACGGCAAGCAGCCGATCCTGCGGTTCATGAACCGCAACATCATGCAGGTGGACAAAAAGCTGCCCCTCGAGGAGGCCAGCTACCGGCTGACCACCTCGCTCGACATCCACACCGACGAGTTTATCATCCTCGACGATTGTCGGCTGGCCGGCAAGGGCCGCCTGATCGACCTGCTGCACGAAATCACCAAATTGCAGGTCAGTCGGGCCCGGCACGCCAACCCGCTCACCCTGCTACCGGGCAACGTGCCGATCCAGCAGCAGCTCCAAAAACTGTTCCGCCAGAGCACCTCCTTCGCGGTCTGTTACTTCGACCTCGACAACTTCAAGCCCTTCAACGATTTCTTCGGCTTCAGCCGCGGCGACAAGGTGATCCGCTTCGTCTCCGATCTGCTGGTGGCCAATATCGACGATCAGATCGATTTCATCGGCCATATCGGCGGCGACGATTTTGTGGTGATCTTTCGCAGCGATGACTGGCAACAGACGGTCGAGCGGATTCTGCAGCAGTTCGACGACAGCATCGGCGGTCTGTACAACGGTCATATCGGCTGCGTGATCACGGCCACCGACCGGGAGGGACGGGTGCGGCAATACAGCCAGATGACCCTGTCGGCCGGGGCGGTGGTGGTTCACCCCTCGCCCTGGAGCTGCCATATCGATCTCTCGGAAGAGGCGTCCATCGCCAAGCGGCACGCCAAGGCCCTGCCGGGCAGCACCTTGTATATTCACGCCCTGGCGACCGGCCTGCCGGTTGCCGTCAGCACCGGCCTGGAATCCGTCGCCGCGATAGAATAAACCTCCCCCCGACACCTCACCATGGACAGACAACAGAACACACCCCGTACCCGCTGGCTGACCGTGGGCGTCAAACTGCTGCTCGGGGTTGCCCTGGCCTCGAACTGCTTCATCGGCGCCCTGCTCGTAGTCAACAACCGGGCAACCCATGCTGTCGAGCAGATGGTGACCGAGGTGCTGGCCATCAGAGAGCGGGTCGATGACAACCTGCGGGCAACCATCGTCCGGCTGCAAAAAGAATTCATCGCCCTGCCGCAACTCTTTGCCGTCGATCCGAAAAAAACGATCCTGGCCCAGGTGGAACAGGAATTTCGGATCCGGGAGCGGCAGCAACTGACCGGGCGGGACAGCTATGCCACTCTCTTCTCGCGCACGGAGAAACGCGATCTGGCCAACGGCAAACTCCTCCTCACCCTCGACGATGATGCCCTGACCCTCTCGCAAGGGCTGTTCGATGAGCAGGGCACCTTTCTTGAAGCGATTGAACGGTGGTTCCTGGCCAGCAACCAGCCGGAACAGGACCGGGAACGGCTCCGCACCCTGATCGATTCGGCGCAGGCCGCACCGAACACCAGCGCCGGTTTTGAGGAAAAAATCGCCCTCTTGCGCGGAATCGCCGCCGACAAGAGCATCGAGGCGGAAAAGAGCCGCAACGAGATCCTCGGGTACGTGGACGAGATCACTCTCCAGGAACAGCGCATGGCCGAAGCCAGCCGGCAGCAGCGGCGCTTCAGCCTTACCGTCGGTCTGGCGGCCATCCTGGGCAATGTACTGGTCCTGTTCGTCCTCACCCGCATCATCATCGAACGGCCGTTGCATCGGTTGACCGGAATCGTCGAAGAACTGGGCGCGGGCAACTATCCGGAGATCCCCTGGGGACGGCGCCGCGATCAGATCGGCGTGCTCTGCTCGGCCATCGGCCGCTTTCGCGACGTCCTCCTCACCCTCAAGCGGGAGGAGGAACGCAAGGCCGACGACCGGCAACGGATCGAAACCCTGGTCCACGCCATGACCGTTGCCATCCAGCACCTCGATGAACGGGCGGCGCAGATGGCCCAAATGTCACTCTCGTTGCAGGAACTGGCCGGGATAACCGAGCGGGAAGCGAAAAATGTGGCCGGTTTGGCCGGGGACACCGCCGGACGAACCAATGAGGTCAGTGCCAGCTCTCGACAGATCAGCGCGGTGGTCCAAACGATCCACAGCGAATTGGGCGCCCAGAATACCGAAGTCGACCATATTGTCGGCGAGATCGGCCGGGCCCGCCGGCAGTTGGCGGAACTGAGGCAGTCGGTGGCCGAGATCGATACCATTGTCGGTGCGGTGCACGCCATCACCGACAAGACCAAGATCCTGGCGATCAACGCCGCCATCGAGGCGGTCAAGGCCGGTGAACACGGCCGCGGCTTTGCCGTGGTCGCCGACGAGGTCAAACAACTGTCCCAGAACACGGCCCACGCCACCCGCGACGTGCTCGATAAAATCGAGGCCATCAACGAGACCTGCCGGTTCTTCATCGACTGCTTCGACACCCTCGACCACGGGGCGGAGCAACTGCACCGGGTGAGCGGCACCATCGACCAGGCCGTTGATCAGCAGCGGACGCTGACCGGAGCCATTGTCGATCTCGCGGCAGCCACCGGTCAGAACACCCAGGAGGTCTCGTCCCGGATCGCTGAAGTCAGCGGGGCCGCCGCCGGCGTGCTCCAGCTTTCGATCGATACCCATCGCTGCGCCGACGAGGTCGCCGCCCTGCTCGGCGACCTCCTCCAGGGATCGGTTCACGGCTTGGAGGAATTGACGGTTCGGGGAGAGGCGATCGGCCTGGAAAATGACCCGGCGTTACCGGACACTCACCGCTCGGCGCAGGACCACATAGCCGACTGTGCCGGCAACGAGGGAACTGAGCAGCACGGTTATCTTGGCACTCTGGACCGTGGCGGGATCGTTGAAGGCCAACAGCGTGATGAAAATCGACATGGTAAAGCCGATGCCGCCGAGCAGGCCGGCACCGAGGACATGGCGCCATGCTATGGCGTCGGGCAGGCGCGCAATGCCTAGTTGAACCGCCAGAAAGGAGAAAAGCACGATTCCGAGCGGTTTGCCGAGCACAAGGCCACCGAAGATGCCCGCACTATTGACCGTTGCCAGGCCGCCCAGCCAGTTGTCGCCCAGGACGATACCGGTATTGGCCAAGGCGAACAGCGGCATGATCACAAAGGCCACCGGCTTGTGAAGAAAGCGGAACAACATGCTCGACGGCGAGTCTTCGTCCCCTTGGCCAAAGGGGATGGCAAAGGCCAGGAAAACACCGGCCAGGGTAGCGTGAACGCCAGATTCAAGCAGACAATACCACATGACCACGCCGGGAATCAGATAACAGGACAGCCGCTTGACACCGAGACGGTTGAGGGTCAGCAATCCCAAAAAAACGATCAGGGCCGAGGCAAAGGCGGGCAGGGAAAATCCCCGGGCGTAAAAGAGGGCGATCAGGACGATTGCCCCCAGGTCGTCGATGATGGCAAAGGCGGCGAGAAAGGTCTTGAGCGAAGCCGGGACCCGATCCCCTACCAGGGCCAGCACCCCGAGGGCAAAGGCAATGTCCGTTGCCATGGGAATACCGATGCCGGCCTGGGTCGGGGTCCCCTGGTTACAAAAAAAATGGAAGAGTCCGGGCAGGGCCATGCCGCCGAGGGCGGCAAAGGCGGGCAGAGCGGCCTCGCGCGGGCGGGAGAGTTTGCCGATGTAGAGTTCGCGTTCGATTTCGAGCCCGATCAGAAGAAAGAACACCGCCATCAACCCGTCGTTGATCCAGTGTCCGACGGACAACTTCAGATCAAGCCCGGCCCCGGCAAAACCGATTTTGTGCTGCCAGAATTCCAGATATCCCGGCCCCAAGGAGGAATTGGCCAGGAAAAGCGCCGCGATCGTGGCCAGGATCAGGACGATGCCCGAGACCTGCTCGCTGCCCAGAAATTTTTCAAAGGGCTCGACGTGGCGGGGTTCCATCAGTCGTCCTCCGCAGCATTGCCATGTTTTTCCCCAGAAGACACCGGAACGCTCATTTTTGCTCCGCTCCTTCTTCAGAAGGAAAATGGGCGTTGACCGAGGTTGCCACCTCATTCAGCCATTCGGCCCGCTGCGCCTCGCTGCTGGTCACCACGATCCCGAACATCCGCCGCTGGAACCGCTTCACGCCGCAGAGATCGAAAATGCAGTTTTTCCAGATGGTCTCCAGCGGATCGCCGAACACCGTCCGTTCGCGGACCGCCTCGGTATTCGAGGTGTTGAACACCAGGGCGGCGCGGGCTTTGAGCAGGCCCACCGGCACCCCCTCGCCGGAATCGCCGGCCACGAATTCATAGGCGACACCCGGCCGAATGACCCGATCCACCCAGCCTTTGAGGATGGCGGGCGGCATGCCCCACCAGTTGGGATGGACGATGACGATGCCGTCGGCTTGCGCGATCTCGGCACAGTGACGGGCGATCATCGGCGGAAGCGCTGCCCCCCTGGGGATTTCCTCGCCGGGCAGCAGGGGATCGAACCCTTCCTGGTAGAGGTCGTGCAGCACGACCGCATGACCGTTGGCCGTCAGCCGGCCCGCCGCGGTCCGGGCGATGGCGTGGTTGAAGCTCCCCTCCCGGGGGTGGGCGAGAATGACCGAAATCTGCATACGCTGCGCCTCCCTCGCTCAGGCCGCCAGGCCGGCACAGATCGCATCCACGGATTGCACCCGGGCAAAAAGCCCGTCAAGGGCCGCCAGATAGGCCGCCTGCACCTGTCGGGCAGGCACCGCGACCCCGTCGAAGGCAAGATCCCTGGTGGCGCAGGCATCGTGCGCCAGCACGCACTGAAATCCCAGATCCGCCGCCGCGCGGGTAGTGGTGTCGATGCACATATGGGTCATCATGCCCGCAACCACCAGTTGGCTGGACTGGTGCTGCCGGAGTTGGGCGAGCAACTCGGTTTCCCGAAAGCTGTTGGGGAAATGCTTGGTGATGATCCGCTCACCGGCCTGCGGCGCAACGCTGGCATGGATGGCCACTCCCGGGGTATCGGGCAGGAAGAAGGTGGCCCCTTGCCGGGTGGCAACATGTTGGATGTGGATCACCGGCAAGGATCTCTGCCGGAAGGCCTGCAACAATTTTCCGGCCTTCAGGCCGGCTTCTTGGCTGCCGGCCAGTTCCATGGCGCCACCGGGGAAATAGTCGTTTTGGATATCGATCAGCAACAGTGTTTGGTGCATGGGCGTGCCTTCAGCGAAAAAGATTGACGGGATATCCGACAGGGACAGTATCCGGCATCCCGGAGACCGTCGCCGACGGTGATGAATGCATGGCGCGGGCGACGAAAAGTGCCCTCACGCCCCCGGCCCGATATGCATTTCCAGGGTCAGCGTCGAATCGGGACGACATCCCGGACCGGTTGGCCTGGTGGCGCCCATATCCCGCTTGATTCGGACCTTCGAACGACGCATCCATTCCTTGAATTCGTCGCGGCTGACCATCTCCCTGAGTTGGCCCCCGCAGCCGGAGGTGAGGTTGATCAGCCCCTGGGTGGAGAAAAACTCGATATTCGGGCCGTCGACCTTGACCACCACGCCGCGGCCGTCACTGCCGGCGCTGACCACGCCGTCGTCCTTGCCGGGATATTCCTCGCCATCGCCGATCTGCCAAAGGTCGAACCGATGCCACTGCGTGCATACCGGGGGTGACCCGCTGTACTTGACGCACCCCCGACCGCTGAAATGGTCCACATCGATTTCGGTGGACAGGGTCTGGATGGCGTAGTCCTCCCGGCCGGTGTAGCGGCCCGCGACGCGGTCATAATAGCGGGTGACGATGAGATTGCCCACAAAGGTTTCCCGGATGGTGTAGGTGAGTTCCTGTTTGACCTTGCCATAGAAGGTTGTGGAGGCGCCGCCCTCGAGCAGCAGCGTCCCGTCGAGGGGAAGCGCCCGCGCCACCGGGGCCTCCCGCCCGCCGGCTCCGGCGCGGGGCGCACCGGGCTTTGCCTCGAGCTGGGCCTGTTTTCGATTGATCGCCTCCCGGCGCTGTCTGATTTCCTCTTCCGGCGTGTCCGCCGGTGGTGTGCCCGTGGCCATGGACCTCTCGGGCATCTTGCCTACCTGTTCCGGGCAGCGGGCGGCGGATTGCTTGGACAGCCGGTCCCGTTCAGCCTCCATCCTGGCGGCGGCCTCCCGGGTGGGGGCTCTCCTGATGGCCGTGGCCAAGGCCTTGATCCGCGCTTGCAGGGTCTCGCAACCAGCGGCTGGGGCGGCAACGGCGGGAGCTGCCCCAAGAGCGAGCAGAATGACCGCCGCAAAAAAACAGCCCGGAGCAGACACGGATGCGGCTCGTCACGACTTGCGGCAGGGACGGGCCGTCACGATCCCGGCCGTCGCCAAGGCGTCGATCTCCGTTGCGGTCAGTCCGGCCAGATGGAGGAGGTCGGCCGCCCCTTCACCCACTGCCGGTGGTTGCAGACGGAGGTCGAAGGTCCGGCCGTCGAGCCGCAGCGGCAGCTTGGGCAGTTTGACCTGTTTGCCGCCCGGTGTTTCCGTGACCGCGAGACCGCCGGACTGATTCATCTGGGGATCGTCCCAGAGATCCACCGGCTGATTGACCGGGGCAAAGGGGATACCCGCCCGCTCGGCCAAGGCCATCAACTCCCCCTTGCTCAGCCGGTGCAGCCGCTGCTGCAACTCGGGAAAAAACCAGATCCGGGCCTCGATCCGGCCCTGGTTGGTGGTCAGTTTCGGGTCCTCGGCCCAGTCGTTGAAGCCGAAGGTGGTGCAGAATCGCCGCCAGTGGCGGTCCGAGGTGATGCCGATGAAGACCTGCTGCCCGTCCCTGGTGGTAAACAGCTCATAGATGGACCAGGTCCGGCCGCGCTCCGGCATGGGCGGCGGCACTTGGCCGGACACCGCGGCCCCGGCCATGTGCTGCCCCATGAGAAAGGCCACCGACTCGAACAGCGAGGCCTGCACCACCTGGCCCTGGCCGGTCTGCTGGCGCTGGAGGAGGGCGGCGAGGATGCCGATCGCGCCGAAGCCGCCGCTGAGGATGTCGGTGACCGAGGCCCCGGCCCGCATCGGCTTGCCGCTCGGCCCGGTCATGTAGGCGAGCCCGGCCATCATCTGCACCACCTCGTCCAGGGCCGGTCGATGGGCGTAGGGACCGGGCATGAACCCCTTGAGGGAACAGAAGATCAGCCGGGGATTGCGCTGTCGGCAGACCGCGGCGCCAATGCCGAGCCGGTCGACGGTGCCGGGGGCGAAATTCTCGATCAGGACGTCGACCTGTTCCACCAGGCGGAGGAAGAGATCCCGACCCTGGTCGTGCTTGAGGTTGATCGCCAGACTTTTTTTATTGCGGTTGAAGCAGGTGAAAAAACCGGCGCCGAACCCTTGCAGCCAGCGGGTATCGTCACCTTTGCCCGGCCGCTCGACCTTGTAGACCTCGGCCCCCAGATCGGCCAAAATCAGACCGCAGGCCGGCCCCATGATGTTGTGCCCCAATTCCAGGACCCGGATCCCGGCCAGGGGTAACGGTTGCTGTTCGGGTTGTGTTCGCTGCTCGTTGTCCATGAGATCCTCCAATGCCGGCCGCTTTTTCCGGGAGAAAGGAAGGGGGTGCGCGGTGTCCTCTCCCTGTTTTTTCGACCGGTTTTTTGCCGCCGCAACCCCCGGCCCAGCCGCTGTGCCAACCCGATCAGGAAAGGCTCCTCTCCCGGGGGCCGGCCGGTGCGCTCGTGGCGATGAAACAGCGCCCACTCCTCCAACCCCGCGCAATGCTAGCCATCGTGCCGCTGCTGCACCTGTTGCCTCGCGTCCACCAGCCTTCGTCGCCGGGCCGCCCACAGGGCCTTGGTCATCACCTCGAACCGTATCCTGACCACCTTGGCGGTGATGACGAGACATCCCGACAGGAGAAACAGGTACACACCTTGGGCAGGGAGAACATGGCCGGGCGCCACGATTATGCACCAGAGGGTCCCGATAATCCCCAGGGCAAAGGAGACCAGGGCATTGTTGGAAAGAAAAAACTGCGCCAGCACCCGTTGCAGGTGGCCGTGGGAATCCTCATCCCCGCGCAGTTCCGCAAGCAGGAGATACAGGCCCTGATATTCCGCGTAGGGCTCCAGCTCGAACTCTTCCTCGCCCAGAGGATCGACACCTTGGGGGATGACCACGATATTCTTCTCCGGCCCGAGCCATTGCCCCTTGATCAAAAACGATTCCAGCAGGATACCGACCGCCTGGGTCATGATCATAATCGTCACCGCGATCCCGGCCACGGCCCAATCGCTGAACTCCTTGACCGTCGAGGCGACAGGCAGGATGGACCACACGTTGCTCACGGCCATGGCACCAAAGAGCGTGGCCATCGAGACCATCCCGGGAACAACCATGGCCAGGGTGATCCAGATCGAGATGTTGAAAAAGGCTGTCACCGAACACCTCCTTGCCGATCCACCGCCTGCACGGTCAACGGCTGGCTACCGGGTAGCTCAGCTCTGATCGATGTCGCTTACGGAACATCTTTTCGACCGTATCTTATCCTCTTCCGACAGCCACCGCCACCGTCTTTAACGTGCTGCGCCCTGACCGGATGGCATCGACGTCGCGGTCTGATGCTTCCTGTTATTTGTTCTGTGTCCATGCAAGCTGGATGACCGCTCTGGCAAGCTGCTCATCAGCATACACCAAGATCATCTCAACGGGTTTGCCCCCTCTTGTGGTGATGAAAAAATACTTGCCGCTGTCGAACGTCGGGTCGCCGCCATGACCGGGCGGGGGCGTCAGCTTGAACAGGGCCTCATCGGAAGCCTCGTTGACCACGGTCGAGATCTCCTTTCCCAGCGTCTCCAGCTGGGCAAGGAGCCCCGGATCCTGCGTCTCCAGATACTTCTTGGTCAACGCCTCCATTTCCTTTATTTTGGGATTATTGAGAGCAACGTCCTGGAGTGCTTGGCCTGCCAGCATTTTCTTCTGCGCGAACTCGTGTTGATCGAGTTCTTTCTGCTTGGTCACCTCTCTGTAATAGGCCAGCACTTGCGCCATGGAATCCGTGGTGGAAAACCCGGCCGCCATCACATCATCTTTATACACATCGGCCAGGTCGAGGGGCGTGCTGTTGGGATATTTGGGCAACCGACGTGCCGCATAGTCGGGATGTTCGCTCCTGGCGTACAGCCGCAGGGTATCGTTAAAAACCGACGGCCGGTGATTGCTCAAAAACTGCTGCGCCAGACGCGCCGCCCCTTTGTCGGGAGAATGCTCCAGAATGCGGGCGGCATAATAGGCAAGAGAGACACTGGCGTCACCAAGGAAAGGACGCACAGCCCGCTGCACCTCCGGACGGCTCGACCATTTGCCGAGAACGAGCAACGCCTTGAGCTGAACATCCTTATCCGGCAGTTGCAGGGCCATGAGCGCCGGTTCGATATTGTCTTCGATATTCGCCCATTGCATCAGTGTCAGTTCTTCTTCGATTTCAACATACAATTGGGCTCTAAGCGCGCCGCATTCCTCCTCGTCGGTGGTTGTCGAGGCACAGCGGGCATCATACGCGCTTTCGACGTCGTCCACCTCGGCAAATGTATTCACTGAAATGCTTTTGGCAGAGCCCCCTTCGCTCACGAGAAGAACGGCGAGAATGGTCAGTATCATCTTTTTCATGATGCGCCCCTGATGCCTCATTTGCTGATTTTCTTTATCAATCGTTTAACGTTGTTGCCGGAATCCTTGGCTTGCTCATTTGTCGGGGTGCATCGCTGTTTTTTCCATGATTTTTCTTCCTTGAGATAGGAGATTTCATGATAATAGCTTTCCATTTCCTCGATGATGTAGGTGTCGAGATCTCTGCGATCGGCGTAGGGGCTTGATGGGTTTTCCTTGGCCCATTGACAGCGGGACACATGCCACAATTCATGGACACGGGCCGCGGAATTGAACTCCTCGCAGGTATTCAGGGCGAGGGCCTCTTCCTTGGGGACTTCCTGATCCTGATCGTTGACATAATGCATCTCGCAGTTCTGATCGGTGTACATGGAGTAGGGGTTTCTGATCTCCGGATTGTTGCTTTGCTGCGCTCCGCACTTCGGCAGTTTGATGGTTTTTCCATCCATGGCCTTTTTTTCGAGCATCTCCTGAAAAATATCGCGGGCACGATGCGACCGCTGGATTTGCGAGGCTTCATCGTTGCCCGGATACTCCTTGCGGGCCTGATCCAGGGCTTGTTGCCGCAGTCCCGGATCGGCATAAAGATTGAGCAACTGTTTTTTCATTGCGATCTGGCGCTCATACATGCACCGTTCTTTTCGGTCGCAGGGCTTGCCCTCCTTGGTGCAGGAAACTTCCGCATGGACTGCCGGGACAAAGGAGAACAACATCACCACCACCGCCAACAGCACGTTTTTCATCGATCGTTATCCTTGAGTAATTTCTTGTATTGCATCATCCGCAGTTTATCCGCCAAATCGGCATCAAACGGATTGATCGCATCGGCTCGCAGCAGGATTGCCCGGGCATCGTCAATCCTGCCCTTGTCAATCAGGAGTGTCGCATAGTTCAGATAAGGACGTATGTTGCCTCGACTTTTTTCCATGGCATCTCTCCATATAGCCGACTCGTCCCTATACAGCAACGACCGTTTCGATGCGGAAAAAATCAACGCAGGAACTGCTATGGCCAGCAAGCAGAGCAGGATATTTTTATATATTTTTTTGGCATCGCAACAACTCATCTGGAGGAGGAACATGATGCATCCGGGAAGCGCCAGGGCAAAAGGCCGTTCCGTCAGGGCATCGAGTTTCGGGATGCAGCTCTGCGTCGGCAGCAGGGCAGCCACTATCCATAACACTTGCAATTTACGGTGGTGATCTCCGGACAAGAGGAAGAAAAACAACAGGAAATAGAGGAACACACCAACGATAAACCAGGGATTGCCGATACTGGCCGTCAGGATTTCGCCATGATCAATGCTCAACTTCCAGGGGGCGAAATACAGCGAAAACCCGATGGGGATCGCCGCGATCTGCTGGATAGAGCTTGCAACGACATCCCGGGCGGCAAAGGAAAAATCGATTAGGGCCCGATATCGCGGGACGCTGAAAAGCGCCCCGAGGGCAATGACCACGAGCGTCACCAGCAGCAGCCGATCCTTGCGCCCTGCGGGCATGAACACAACGGTCATCAACGGCAGAAAAAAAAAGGCCGTTTCCCGGGCGAAGATGCTGCCGATGTAGAGGAGTATGCCGACCTTAAATTTCCTGGTGATCGCGGCGAGAACGGCTCCGAGCACCAACCCTTCCATCAGCAGGGTTGAACGACCGGCGATGGCAAGCACCTTTTCCGCCTGGATCGGATGGATCAAATAGACAACGGCGGCAAGCAGCAACAGGACAGGGCTCCCGGTTTCCTCCGGGTACAACCGTTTCAGAATGTAGAAGAAGACAAGGGTATTGAGGAGGTGAACCGTTATCTGAAAAATCCGCCGGAAATCAACGGAGTCCACGCCAAGAGCAACCTCGAGCGCATAGGTCAACTTGGTGAGGGGTCGCAGGGTAAGGCCGAAAAATTCCAAGAAGTTACCGATGCCCTGGGAGGCGGGATCACTGAGGGGAGTGATGTAATCATCGAAGATATAGACCCCGGGAATGGACAAGAACCAGGGAAGGCTGCAAAGAAGGAACAAAAGGACGATGGCAAGAGAATGTCCCCTGGCCGCCGCGGGCTGATTGTGCCCGCCTAGAGCCATCAAGCCCGGGCCTCCGGAGGACACCTTATTCTTGCACAAGGGTTCGCGCATCCCCCCTTTCCTTCCCGACATCACCGGCGGGGGCAACGGTGGGGACAGCATCCCCGGCGTCAGCTCCCCACACCTCAAACCGGTTGCCGCCGTTCGCCTTGGCCTGGTACATGGCGCTGTCGGCGCACCGCATCAGGCCTTCTTCATTCACCGCGTGATCGGGGTAGAAGGCGATTCCGATACTGGTGGAGACGTTGATTTGATGCTGATCAATCAGAAAGGGGCGCTCCACCGCCCGCCGGATCTTCTCCGCCACCACTACCCCTGCCCGGCTGTTCTTGACGGCAGGGAGGAGGATGACGAATTCATCGCCGCCGAGCCGGGCGAGGGTATCGATGGCTCGCAACTCACCCATCAGCCGGGCCGCCAGCGCTTGCAACAATCGATCCCCCACGGTATGCCCGAGGTGGTCGTTCACGGGCTTGAATTTATCGAGATCAAAGAAAAGGAGCACCAGTTGCCGGTGATCGCGTTGCGCCTGATGCAACCCCTGGTGCAACCGGTCGAGCAACAGGGCGCGATTGGGCAGGCCGGTCAGCAGATCGTGGTGCGCCAGATGGGAGATGCGATCAGCCTCGGCACAGTACTCGGTGATGTCGGAGAATCCGGTCACCAGATGCACAACCCGGCCGGCATCGTTTCGGACCTGATTGATGGATTGCCAGGCGACAAAGACCTCGCCGGTTTTGCGGCGGTTGCGGACTTCCCCCTCCCAGCGCCCTTTTCTGGCCAAGGTCTCCCACATCGTTTGGTAAAATTCATCAGGATGATTGCCGCTTGCCAGCAGGGAGAAATCAGCGCCGACCGCATCCTCGGCGCTGTACCCGGTAATGCGGGTAAAGGCCGGATTGACCGCGATAATGCGTTGGTCCGCGTCGGCAACCATCACCGCCTCAAGCACCGTTTCAAAGACCGTGGCGGCAAGTCGTTCGTAGTCGCGCCGCCGGGCCGCCTCGCGTTCAGCGCCAAGGCGCCGTTCCCGCCGGTAGAGGACCGTGGCCAGATACACCATGCCCACCAACGCCGGCACGGCCAACAACAGCAAACGCACACTCTCCCGCCGCCATTTCGTTAACGCGAAATCCCGCGAGAGATGGATCACCACCACCAGGGGAAACTGCCGGGAGGCACGAAAAGCGACCAGCGCTTCTCCCAGCCCCTCCCGAGCGCTTTGATAACGGCCGATTTCTGCTTCCTGTAGCATCTGCGCAAGTTTTTGGTCGCCATGCTGCCTGCCGGTGAGGGCCGTCTCGCCGCTGGCCAGTAAAACCACCCGGTCATACCGCATAATTTCGACAAATCCTTCCTCGGGTGCCAGCCACTGGGTGAAATAGTTGACAAAAAAATCCGGATTCAACGCCGCCGCCATGCTCACCTCCCGGCCCTTGTAGTCGACACGATAGAGAAGCGGTACGAAACTGAGGCCTCCGGCTGGGATCGGTCGTTCCACGGTTGCCGGCACCCCGTCATTGAAATCACGACCGGACCGGGGTGGCCCGATCCGCAGCGAGGCGTCCTGCGCGGGAACGGCTTGCGGGAAACAGTCCTTGGTGTCCGCGACCCGGCCGATGTTGTCCGGATTCGAGCTGGCAACGATGCGGCCCGTGGCGTCCAGGGTTGACAGGGAGCGAAGGAAGGGGGCCTGATGGAGGGTACGGCGAAAAAGTTCGTCCAGGTCTTCCGGGACCGGACCGGCAGCAATGAAATCACCAAGCCTCTTGATGGTGCCCAGGCTGCGGGTCAGATGTTCCTCGAAGGCACGCGCATACAGGGAACTGTGATCAAGGGCCTCGCCAAGGGCGACGCTTTGCTGACGCTGGATGACATAGGCCGTGCCGGCCACGGCCGCACAAACGGCCAGAATCATCAAGGCCAGGAAGGCGAAGTTGGCGCTCAAGGCACGGCGCAGGGTCATGGGCGGAGCCGTCCGGGTCAGTCAAGTTTGACGATGGCCTCAAGCCGGTGCCGCTTGGCCGCCGCAAGCAAACGGCCATCCTGTTTGATGGCAAGGATGAAGCGCTCGACCCGCTGATGCCAGCGATCATCGCCCGGTGCCATGGCGTAGGCGTAGGGGGTCAGGTGGTAGCGGGCCGGTGGCGACACCAACCGTGCCCAGTCGGAGTTGGCCAGCATCCGCTGGCTGTAGGGATAATCGGTCATGAACACATCGGCCCGGCCCGACTCCACCTCCTGTTCCCGGGCAAAAGGGGTGTCCAGCACCACCAGCCGGGCCTGCCGCAGTTTTTCCCGCATCACCGGTTCGTGGTAGGTCCCCTTGGCCACCGCCACCACCACACCCGGCTGGTCGATGTCGGCCCATTGCTGGATCCGCCGGTTGCTCCGGGTGGTCACGGCGTAGATATCGCTTTGCAAATGGGGTTGGCTGAAGCGGAGTTTTTCGGCGCGGCCAGGGGTGATCCCGATGGCAAACATGGCGATGTCGCACCGATCGCCGGTGACATCCTCGATAAGCCGGGCAAAGGAGCTGTCGACAAATTCGACCCGTACCTCCGGGCCGAGGTCATGCGCCAGGTCCTGCGCCAGGTCGACGTCGATGCCGGCAAGCTGCTGGGTCTTGGGGTTGCGGTAGCTGATGCCGTAATAATCGGGCCAGATGCAGACCCGCAACAGACCGGACTGCACCACGCGGGTCAGTCTGTCCGGGGAAATGCCGGACTCGACGGCCAGAGCCGGAGCCGACAGCAGGAGTACCGAGAGCAGGAAAAGCAAGGGCCGTCGTCTCATTCTGCCTCCTTGTTGGCGTCAGGTTAAGGGATTCTAAAACGGTGGCCGCGCATGACGTCCCCGTTCCCTGACCAATCGGGATGGAGCAACAGCAATGGGGATACGCCCCGGCAGTGAAGGACGAAAACGTCCTTTACGGGCGCAAGTAAAGTATAGGAGATCGGCACACCCCTGTCAATTCTTCAGGCAATCACCTCATGTTACACCGCGCCCATGGCCGGACGCTGCCTGTGGTCACGGGACCGACAGCCAATACCGTTCCGAGCGATGGGGTCCTGGCCTTGCGGCGGCACAAAGCTATTGACCGCCAAGAGGACGGTTTGTAATAGTTATCCTATTGTGCGGCAGGGTCTCCGATGCTCTTTGCCTCCCCATGTCCCTGTCGTCGGGACGTGTCTTTTCCCGGCAAAAGGCAGCCGTGAAAAAAACTTTCCCCGGTCTGATGGCATGCATCTCCTTTCGCCTCGCACCCCTCTCAGACCCGGCGGAGCACAGCATCACCACGACTCCGGCCGTGCCGCCCATTCGGGTCCTTTCCCCAAGCACATCGCAGCGAGCCAAGGCCCGTTGTCATCCGTGGCACGATCCTTGGCAGGATCACCATGGCAACCACCCATTAAAAAAAGGAGGAGATCATGAAGCTGATTCGGATAGCGGTCACGACCCTGGTGTTGGCGATCGCCCCCGGCGTCTCGCCCGGCAAGGAAGCACAAACCCTCGACGAGCTCGTCCAGCAGTATGACGCCTCGAGCTGCAAGGAATGTCATCCGGAGATTTATGCCCAGTGGCAACAATCCCTCCATGCCAAGCCGATGCTCGGCCCCATCGGCAGAACGCTGGCCACCTTCCAGGGCTATGTCAATTCCCGGGACACGGAGCTGAAAAAGTCCCGGGAGGTGGCGCCCACCACCAAGGCCTTTCTCAAGCCCTGCGTCGAATGCCACCTGCCCCAGATGATGGATGCCTCCGAGGCCGTGGCCGACGAGATCGCCAAGGCCATTGTCGACGGCAACGAGGAGGTGTTGAACAAACTCCAGATCACCTGCATCGTCTGCCATAACCGCAACGCCATCATCCGCAAATTCCGCGACGGCAATCCCCAGCCCGGCGTCATCTACGGACCGAAATTCGCCGGACCCCATGGCGATGCGCGATACACCACCGCGACCAAGAGCGAAATGATGCGCGACACGGTCTTCTGCGCCCTATGTCATCAGGGCCCCAATGTCCAGCACTATGACGAACCGATGTGGTGTACCTCCACCTTCGATAGCCACCAGCAGTTTTACGTGCCCATGGGCGGCACCGAGTCGTGCCAGGAATGCCACATGAAGAAAGAGGGTGGGCACCGCTTTCCGCCCAATTATCAGGATCCGGCCCAGACCTCCAAACGCCTGCAGGAGTGGATCGACCTCAACCTGACCGCGATCGGCTATCGCATGAAACCGAACGCCAAGGATTTCATCCCCGTGGTGGTCATCAACAGCGAAGTGGTGAGCCGGATCGGGCATCGTTTCCCCGACGGCTGTCCGTCGCCCAACCGGGTCACCCTTGACCTCAAGGTCACCAGCAAGGACGGCAAGGAGCTGTACCAGGAGACCAAGACCTATATGCCGCAGCACAAACTGGGCTACGACGACAACACCATGGTCTATGCCGCCAACCGCAAGCTGACCCTGCTCCGCGACACCAGCCTGCACCCCTTTGTGCCGAAGAGGGAGACCATCGAAGTGAAACTACCCGGCGACGTCCAGGAGGCCGTGGTCGAAGCGGTGCTCACCTTCCGGCAACTACCGGGCGTGCCGGAGGCCGAGTTCCCGATCCACCGGGTGACCAAAGAGGTGAGCCTGAAACGGTAGGGCGCCCCGCGAAACAAGGCCCCGGCGGATCGCTGCCGGGGCCGGTCTTGCTTGCGCGCGCGGAAGCGGTCAGAGCACGGGGAGCGGCGGCAGGCAGAAAACTGCCGAAGCGGCGTGCGCGTCGGCAAGGGAAACGGGGCGACCGAACGGCGCTCGTCGCCCGGTCAATGCAGATAGGGTTCGAACAGGTAGCGGATATCCTCGAGCATGTCCTCGATGACATACGGGATAATCCGGGCGTACATATCCAGCATGATGATCGCATTGACGGAGGAGTCGGCCTTGCTCGCCCCGCGCAGCCGATCAACAAGCGACGTGTTCACGATCTGGATGTTTTTGTAAATTTTCTCCAGACCCATCAGGGAAAAATCCGTTTCCTTGCCCGCTCTGAAGCGGAAGTATTGCGCGAGGAGGTACATGGAGGTCGACCGGTAGATGGTCTCCTCTTCACTGGCCAACGGTAGATGAAACCGGGCCATGGGCTTGAAAAAGGCGGTGTGCGGACAACCACTGACCGCCATCACCACCCCCATGAAGGAACTCAGCGCCCGTTGCGCCGTTGTTTTCTGGGAAACCGTCCTTTCGTCGCTTTCCACCTGCAAAAAGATCTCGTCATGCGAAATGATATTTTCAAATCGTTTCACAATCCCGACAATGGACGTCGCCAGCGGACAACATGGGTACTGGTCGCTTGACAGCGGACAATGCGGACACTGGCAGTAGGCAAGCCCGGTCCATTCCGGCAGAAGCCCCTTCAGCCTATTGACCAGCTCGATCGTCACCGCATCGAATTCCAGCTTGATGACCTCTTTCTGGCCACCTCCCATGATGAAGGAATAGATGAGTGTCCTGTTGTTCATAGCTGTTCCCTTGTTTCCATTGAAGTGTTTCGAACACCATGGAGTTGCACAACCATCGTTCAACAGTTCTGATTGTACTCCCAAACGGAAGCGATCCGGAAAGGATTTTTGGGGTTCTCGGAAGCTGGAGAGATTGACAGGAAACTTTTGCCTGAAAAAACAATCGAGCAAGGAGACGCTCTCCCGGAACAGGCCCGGCGCCCCTGTGCAAGGGACGTTCCGTGCACCGGAACGATCGCAAAGGTGCGCAGGACGCGCCCAGGAGCAATTGGCTGGATCGGACCAGCCGCAGGGTGAAGGCTTCCTCGCTCCCGGATACCTTTATCTATTGACAACCGGGGGCCTTCTAAGGGTTATGCTCGTATTTCGTCGATTGGCAATAGTTGCCTGCCATGACGAACAGTAAGAATTGAAAGTCTAATTTTCTCAATTCGATAAATTATTCGGTAATTACAATAAATAAGCTCTCTGAATTGACTGTTTCCAATTTCTAGAACAACTCTCCCTAGTTCAGGAGAGACCTCTAACTGTTCAACTTTCGAAAAGATAGCTTTTACCCACTTTTCAGCAGATGATGGTTTATCTTGAGCAATGTAACCAGCTATTTCTGAAACTCTATCAAGGGCCAGCGGTGACCATATTATGTTCATTTCGTGACTCGTTGCAAAACATGGTTCAACGCTTCAGTGTGCTTAAGGCCTTGCCCATTATCAATCTGCTGCAAAGAAGTTTGAACATCCATAAGAAGTTCTATCTTTTCTTGCATAGCCTCAAACTCGTTAGCGTCAACAAGAACGGCAACGCCTTTCCCGTGTTGAGTGATTACAAGAGGTCGTTTAGTATCTTGAATTTGCTTTATAAAGTTCGCTATACCAGTTCTAACCTCAGATAACGGCCTGATATCTTCGTTAATTTTTAGCCTTTGCATCTTGCACCTCATTTAATGTTTATTTTTTGTACATTATAACGTACAGAATAATGACGATCAAGATGTTTCAGGAGGCATAACGAGTCTGCAGGAAAACCCGGTTACGGGAAGATATGCCGAACGGGTCGGCCCGATTTGGCCGCTCTCAACTCGGCGCTCCTTCCGTTTTCTGTTCTTTGAACTCGGACCATTATCCGTCCGCCCACCTTCCAGGGAATGCTTGGTCCAATCCCAAAGCTTAAGTGGATCCTTGAAGTCACTGAGTGGTTTGGCACCCCAATGAGATTGGGGTAGCCGGACAAATCCGCATCAACAATGTTCCGGTGACCGGTGTTCAACAGCCGATGGACCGCTTGACCGCGCCCCGTGCCCCCCGGTCCGCCCGGTAGGCGTATTGCTCCGGTTGCAGATCGGCCTCATCCAGCACGAGCATCGCAGCCGTTTGCACGCCCCCCGGTCGGTGATCGTCGGAATGCCCAAAGGGCGCAGTTTGCCGTTCGGCTTAGGGATCCAGACCCGCTTGACCGCTTCCGGCCGGCAGTCTTTCTTCGCAAGCCGTTCCGCCAGTTCCCCGAGCCAGCGTTCCGCTCCATGTGCCTCGATGTCCTCAAAGCGCACTCCGTCCACCCCGGCCGCTCCTTTATTCGCCTTGCAGCAGCGATAAGCGTGGGTGAGTACGTCTTGCCGGTACATCTTGTCATACAGGAGATAGAACCGGAACCCAGGTTCTTCCTTCGCTTTGGCATGTAACACCATCCGCAGTTTCTGAACGCTCTCCGGAATTTGCAGGTTTCCCAATTTCCTGCCCTTGCTTGCTTCTTGCGTTGGTCTTGAACCAAGGCCCCTTTCCTCCATCGGCATTACCCGACTTCCCAGGTACAACGGGCCTTTCCGCCACCCCACCTCGCCCGGCCTCTCCCTCGCTCGACCGCGTGATGGGGCTTCCCGTGTTGCGTCTGCTTCCCTCTTCCATGCATGCTGTCGCCACTACCCCGACGGAATTGCTGGCTGCATACCTCGCTCGTTTCACCAGCAACGACGGCCTTCCCCGTAATAAAGCCGGGTCGGCTTCCGTATTACAATTTTCGAGGCCTGCTCAGCGTTCACTCACGTTACGGCCTGCATGTTCGCCAAGTCCCTGTCACAGAACCTTCTCCACCAGAGGCTTCAGCCGCTTCGCTACCCCCGCGGCTGCTCCAGTTGCTACCGGCTGGAGCGAACGTTGCCGGGCGGGATTCGCACCCGTTGAAAAGCACCGCCTTGCCACGGCGCACTTTATTGACTTGTTATGCATTTTGACCTATTGTACATTTAACCGTACATGTTAACCAGGAGGAATACCATGAATACTATTACATACAGCTCAGCCAGAAGCAACCTCGCGCAAACAATGGAAAAAGTTTGCGATGATCACGCCCCGGTCATTATCACCCGAAAAGCAGCCAGACCCGTCATAATGATGTCTCTTGATGATTATGAAGCGCTCGAAGAGACCGCCTACCTCCTGCGAAGCCCCAAAAATGCTCGGCGATTGCTTGAGTCAATTGCTCAACTTGAAGCAGGCAAGGGGACAGAAAGGGAGCTTGCAGATTGAAGCTCATATTTTCAGAACACGCCTGGGACGAATATCTTTACTGGCAAAATACCGATAAAAAAATTCTAAAACGGATCAATACATTAATCCGTGAGATTGAACGGATACCATACGAAGGAATAGGAAAACCTGAACCTCTGAAACATAGCCTCTCTGGCTATTGGTCCCGCAGAATCACGGATGAGCATCGCATTGTATATAAGGTTGAAAATGATTCCCTTATAATTGCACAACTCCGATATCATTATTGATATTTCCTCCCGTATCAATCTTCAAGCATAACGAGTCTGTAGAAAAACCCACTTTGAAAGATTGGTCCAATGAGGGTGACATTTTTTGCCGCTCGCATTTTCATATTCTCTTCCGCATGAAAGCCGCTGTCTGCTGCAAGCTTGGTTGCCTCAAAAATGTTGCCACCCTTGCCAATTGCCTGAAAATTCGCACAGGCTCCCTCGACCATCGGCTTGAGCAGATCATGTTCCTGCGCCTCGCCAAAGGCCTCGGCATGGACAATGATCTGGTGCTTGCCATCCACGGCGGTGACCCCGTCGTATCCCTGGATCACCCCGTACGAGGTCTTCATCTTGGCCGATTCGTTATCCGTTTGTTGCCGGTCGTTTTCCCCGTGGGTGGTGAGGATATGCTCTGTGTCCACTTTTTCTGTACCAGGTCACCATGCTCTGCCGGTTTCACCGCAGCCAGCAGTCTTGATTGGCCGTCCGCCCCGCTCGTTGAACACCTGCTCTTTGATCTGGTTCTGCCCCTCACCCGAGCCCGGATCTAACAGGCTGTTGAAAAATTCATAAACAACGGGACATGCAAAACAACACCGTGTATCATTCAACCATCCGGAATAATTAACAAACAGGTGGAAACATGCGCGGTCCCGATATTCAACAGCAAAAATTGTT
>Ga0074193_1000278_pt1 | contig 91585 bp, 90 predicted proteins | sample EPASupsiteHSE605_FD_64523 | JGI IMG/M metagenome (GOLD analysis project Ga0074193, IMG submission 64523) | Bioremediated contaminated groundwater from EPA Superfund site, New Mexico - Sample HSE6-05 | ecosystem: Environmental > Aquatic > Deep subsurface > Groundwater > Contaminated ... | reverse complement strand
TTCTGGAAGACTGATTTATTGGGCAAGGTGGGCTGTAAAAAGCCTATAAATAAAAAAAACAGAGGAGAGATGAGACAATGAAAGATATGTTTTGTTTTCAATGTGAACAAACGGCAGGTAGTGTAGGTTGCATGGGTAAAGCTGGAGTCTGCGGCAAACAAGCAAGTACCGCTAATTTGCAAGATGATCTTACCGGAGCAATGATTGGTTTGGCACAAGTTGCTGAGCTAAGCAAACCGACTGATTCTACGACTAAAGTAATGCTTGAAGGTTTATTTACAACCATTACTAATGTAAATTTTGATGATGAAGTATTACAAAAAAGAATCGCTGATGTGCATCGCGAAAAAGCATTGCTCGGTGCAAAAGTTGATTTTCCTGACTATAAAATGTGGGATCTTTGGGATGCCAATGAAGATGTCCGCTCCCTTAAATCACTTATATTACTAGGCCTTCGTGGCGTAGCTGCTTACGCTTATCATGCCTGGGTACTCGGCTATAAAGATGAAGAAGTTAATGCTTTCTTCTACAAAGGTATGGCAGCTCTTGCTAACAAGGACAAAGCTGAAGATTTATTGCCTTTGGTTATGGAAACAGGCCGCATCAACTTCAAGTGCATGGAGATGCTGGACAAAGCTAACACAGAATCTTATGGCACACCAGTACCGACCACTGTACCTCTGATGGTAGAAAAAGGCCCATTCATCGTTGTTACAGGTCATGATTTGAAAGACTTACATACTCTGCTTGAACAAACAAAAGATAAAGGTATCAATATCTATACTCATGGCGAAATGCTTCCATGTCATGCTTATCCGAAACTGAAAGCTTATCCGCAGCTGAAAGGTAACTTTGGTACAGCTTGGCAAAATCAACAAAAAGAATTTGCTAACTTGCCAGCACCTGTTCTCTTTACTACTAACTGCTTGATGCCGGTTAAAGACAGCTACAGAGATCGTGTATTTACGACTGAAGTAGTAGCATACCCTGGTATGGTTCATATTGATGATAATAAAGATTTCTCACCTGTTATTGCGAAAGCTCTTGAACTTGGCGGCTATGCTGAAGATCATCCGATGACCGGTATTAACGGCGGCACTCATGTTACTACAGGTTTTGGTCATGGAACTGTCATGTCTGTAGCAGGTACTGTTATTGATGCTGTTAAAGCTGGCGCAATTAAACATTTCTTCTTGGTAGGCGGCTGCGATGGTGCAAAACCTGGTCGTAACTATTACACAGATTTTGTTAAACAGACTCCTCAGGATACCGTTATTCTGACTCTTGCCTGTGGCAAATATCGCTTCAATGACTTGGATCTTGGCACAATTGGTGGCTTGCCGCGTATTATGGATATGGGCCAATGCAACGACGCTTACAGCGCAATTAAAGTAGCCGTTGCTTTGTCTGAAGCCTTCGGCTGCAGCGTTAACGAGCTACCATTGTCGATGGTACTTTCCTGGTACGAACAAAAAGCAGTCTGCATTTTGTTGACCTTGCTGCACTTAGGTATCAAAAACATCTACCTTGGACCAACTCTGCCAGCCTTTGTATCACCAAACATCCTGAAATTCCTGGTAGAAAACTACAATATTACTCCAATTAGCACTCCGGAAGCAGATCTCAAAAAAATCCTGGGCTAATAATAAAAAAGAATGCCGCTGATTTCTAAAAATCAGCGGCATTTGTTTATTTGTTGCCAAATATTTCGATTAGCAGCATTATTATGAAGAATGCTGCTAAATAGGGGAGAATTTTCCTGCCCCAGCATTTATTTTGGGAGCTGCATTGGCAAGCTTTTTCATTATTCTTTTCGGTCATGATAAAAACCTCCTTGTGAAAAACAAAGTTGTAAAACTCTCTTTGTTAAAATCAGTATATCATGCCAATTTCATTAAAAATGGAAATTTTGTGGAAACAATTTCAAGCTATCAGGGGTAAATTAATTATGTAGAATAGCCCAATTTTTGAAGTCAATCATCGGGTAAGTATGCTAGCACAACTAAAAAAATAAATGTCCGCAAGGAGAGGATAATTATTGCGTAACAAAAGTTACAGTTACTATTTATGCTTAAAAAATACAGGTAAATCACAAAATTGTCACAATGTTTAGTAAAAACCTATTGCATTTGTAATGTTTTTGGCTTATAATAAAACCATAAAGAGGCTATACATGAATAAGTTGTGGGTTCGGAAATCAAACCGAAAGGCAAGATGGAAGAGTGCTCACGCTTACATGTAAAAAGGGCCGCAAGGCCCTTTTTAATAAAACGACAACACCTAGCGAAAGCCTGTCAAGATGTGGTCTCTGGATACTTCGTATAACGGTCGAGAGATTGGTAAGAGGTAAATAGTAGTCCGCAGTTGCTTGGCAAAACCCAACGGTAAATTTTTCAGTGATTAGTACAACTTAAGTGCTTCGAAACGGTCAAAGATCGATTTGGTGAACGCAAGTCCAAGGTCATATGAAAACTAACGGAAAGGGGCTCAAAGATTTGTAAATTCTCTAGGTATTCGAAGTAATTTTTTGAATTACCAAGAGTAAAGAGAGAGTCCGCAATCTAAGGCAGATGCAATCGCAGAGGGTGTCGGTGATGTGACCACGCTATTAAAACGTGAGGTGGTCGTAAGACTGTAAAGGTTGTTAAGGATCGCACGGATGTGGTCATATCGAAAGAGGGCAGAATCGTAAAAGATTCTGCCCTCGCTTTGTTTTTGTGCGCTTTATTTTATATGGTGTTTCGTTGATGGGGCAATTTAACCTAATATTAATTTGTTAAGTAATGCCAGTGGTTGTATAATGAAGGCAAAATGTAAATAATGACGAGGTTAAAATGAAAGAACTAGAGGTTGTTGCTGGTATTGTCATTTGTGATGATGAAATTTTGTGTATGCAAAGAAACCAAGCAAAATACGATTATATTTCTTTTAAATTCGAATTTCCTGGCGGCAAAATCGAACCAGGTGAATCGCCAACTGAGGCTCTTCGTCGTGAACTAATAGAAGAGTTAGAAATGAAAGTAGTTGTCAGCGAAAACAACTTTTTTATGAATGTTAAACATTCTTATCCTGACTTTAGAATAAATATGTACAGTTATATTTGTAAGGTTAAGAGTAAAGATTTCAAGCTTAAAGAACACTATTCATATATTTGGTTGAAAAAAGCTGAAATAGATAAACTAGATTGGCTACCAGCTGACGAGCCAATTGTAAAAAAGCTAAAAGAACTTGAAATTTGGGGGCTTTAGTATGCTGAAAAATGGTATATATGAGCAAGTAATAAATAACAAAATTAAAACTGAACTGCTTGAAGCTAAAGCTAATGATAAATATACTGAGCAGGCAGATATTGATGAGGAAGAAGCTCCTAAAATTCTTGCACAATATATTTCAAGTATTATTGAAAATAAACTTGATAATATTAAAGACCGCAATGGAAAAATAAGAAAGCAAATCGAATTGACTAATAAAATTATTGAAACATTGTCAAGAAGTTCAGATGATGATTGTAATGGATTGGGTGTCGATGAAGACGCAAAACAATTACTGGCAGTTTTAGAAAAAAAGAACAATATTTTAGCTTTTAGAAACAATGGCAAAACTACTAGGCCAGAAACATCCCTTGCACAGAGTTCTCTTTTTACAGGTGCTAAACATGAACCCAGTTTGTATAGTGAATTTAAAAAAGAAATATTATCTTGCGACAGAATTGACATGTTAGTTTCATTCATTAAATGGAGTGGATTACGATTAATTATTGAGGAACTAAAAGAATTTACGCAAAACGGTGGAGAATTACGAGTAATTACAACATCTTATATGGGCGCTACTGACATAAAAGCCATCGAAGAGTTAAGAGTATTACCAAATACAAAAATTAAAGTATCCTATGATACAAAAACGACAAGATTACACGCAAAAACATACGTCTTTTATCGTGGAACGGGTTTCACTACAGCCTATATTGGTTCTTCTAATCTTTCTAACGCAGCAGTTTCAAATGGTCTTGAATGGAATGTGAAAGTAACAGAACAAGATTTATCGGAAACAATAAAAAAGATATCTGCTACTTTTGAAAATTATTGGAATAGTGGAGACTTCAAGCTTTATTCATTCGAACAAAGACTTGATTTGGAAAATGCTTTAAAGAGTGAAAAAAGTAAAGGAGCTTTTGACAACCGATTATATTCTTTTGACATCAAACCATATAACTACCAACAAGAGATTTTAGATAAATTAGAAGCTGAGCGTATTGTCAGAGGATTTAGTAGGAACTTGTTGGTTGCAGCTACAGGTACAGGTAAGACTGTTATCGCAGCCTTTGATTACAAGCGGTTTTGTAAAAATAACCAAGGAAAAACGTCGCGCCTACTATTTGTTGCGCATAGAGAAGAAATCTTAAAACAAAGCATTGAGTGTTTTCGAGGTATATTTAAAAATCCCAATTTTGGTGATTTATTTGTAGGGAATTACAAGCCGAAAAGCATTGATCACTTATTTGTTTCTGTTCAAACATTAAATTCGCAAGATCTTGTTAATAGAACCGAAAAAGATTTTTATGATTATATTATTATTGATGAGTTCCATCACGCAGCTGCACAGACATATCAAAAATTGCTGGAATATTATGAACCTAAAATATTACTTGGTTTAACAGCTACGCCGGAACGTATGGATGGGAAAGATATTATTGAATACTTTGGTAATCGCATAGCAGCCGAGATAAGACTGCCCGAAGCAATTGAACGTGATTTTTTATGCCCATTTCAATACTTCGGAATTTCAGACATGGTTGATTTGAATAAAATAAGATGGACTAGTGGAGGCTATGACAGGCGACAATTATCAAATATTTACACGATGAAAGAGTATGCAGCCGAAAAAAGAGCAGGGCTTGTAATTAATTCGCTTGAAAAATATGTGACTGATATAAAAGATGTTAAAGGATTAGGGTTCTGTGTTACGATTGAACATGCAAAATTTATGGCAGATTTTTTTTGCAAAAATGGTATTCCGTCAATATGTTTAACAGGTTTATCAGAAGATAATGAGAGGAACAATGCACAACAAAAACTAGTTAACGGTGATATTAAATTCATCTTTGTTGTTGACTTATATAATGAAGGCGTAGATATTCCGGAAGTTAATACGGTATTATTTTTAAGGCCAACGGAAAGTCTCACTGTATTTTTGCAACAATTAGGTCGTGGTCTAAGAAAATCAGATGGCAAGGAATGCCTTACAGTTTTGGACTTTATTGGACATGCTAATAAACGCTATAATTTTGTCGATAAATTTGCAGCCTTATTGACTAACACCAGAAAAGGCATGCAAAGAGAAATAAACGATGGTTTTGTCTCAGTACCTAAAGGTTGTTTTATTCAGCTTGAACGCAAGGCAAAAGAATACGTATTAGAGAACATAAAGAGGTCAATAGACAATAAATATGGCATAATAACAAGGATAGCAAATTTCAAAGAAGACAGTGGCCAAGAATTGAGTTTTAAAAACTTTTTGGAATACTATCATATTACCGCTAAAGAAATTTATGCTAGAGGAACTTTTTCAAGGTTAGCAGTTTCAGCAGGAGTAATACCTGCTTTTTCGGAACCAATTGAAGATATTATGAAAAAAGCGTTCAAACGTATCTGTGCTGTTGATTCTCGTAGATGGATTAAGTTTTTACTTGATTTATTCTTGAACACAGATAAAATTGATTTTACCAAGCTATCCGGTAAGCAAGTGAAGCTGCTCCAAATGTTCCAATTTACTGTTTGGCAAAAAAGCTATAAAGAATATGGTTTCAAGTGTTTGACTGACGGTATACTGGAAATTAAGAAAAATCCAGTTATGTGTGCAGAGTTGGTTGAATTGCTAAAATATAATTACGAGAAAATTGACTTTATCGATGAAGAAGTCAACCTGGGATTTGATTGTCCGCTTGACTTATATTGTAGCTATAGTCGAGACCAAATACTTGCAGGAATGGATTTTTCAAAACCTAACAGCGTTAGGGAAGGTGTAAAATATTTAAAAGACAAGAAAACTGATATATTTTTCATTACATTAAATAAATCCGATAAAGATTATTCACCGTCGACTATGTACAATGATTATTCGATTAATGAGACATTATTCCATTGGCAAAGCCAAAGTACGACTTCCGAGAGTTCGCCAACTGGCAAAAGATATATTAATCAACAAAAAAATGGAACAAAGATTTTGCTTTTTGTAAGAGAATTTAAAAAAGATGGTGGCGAAGCCATGCCGTATACTTTTCTTGGAAGTGCAAGCTATGTTTCACATGAAGGCTCAAAGCCAATGAACATTGTTTGGAAGTTAGAAAAGCCAATTCCTGCAAAATACCTGAAGAAAACGAATAAATTGGCTAATGTTTAAAATTTTGAAAATATAATTAAGTAAATATAACGACAAAGGGAGCATATCTTGATGGCAAAGAATTTTTTGGTAACAGATTTTGAATTTACTGTTTATACAAAGCCGGTTGGCAAACCGCGTGGGTTCTTCTCGGAGATATTGGAAATCGGTGCGACAAAACTTGCTGGCGATAATTTCGAGTGTGTTGGCAACATCCAAAGCTTTGTTAAGCCACAATTTTATCCTAAACAGGCTGAAGAATCACTCAATTTTTCCATGATTACAATGGCTGATCTCAAAAAGGGGATTCTATTCCCGGAAATGATTGAGAGAATGAAAGAACACTATGCTCCTGGTGAAACATATTTTGTCGCCTGGGGTGATGCAGATTTTAAAGTTATTGATACTGCTTGCAAACGCTACAAGATTGAAAATCCGGTTTTGTTTTCGGACTATCTTGATTTGGCGGCGGGCTATAAGCAGTTATTTGAAAAAGAGAAAACGCCGTCTTTGAAGTCTGCCGTAGAGGAACAGAAGGTTGTGATGGAAGGCACCTGGCACACCGCATTGGATGATGCTATTAATACTTCTAAGCTGCTGGTAAAGCTGGTTGAAAATGGCTGGGATGTAGAAGCTTTCATGGCAACGCAGGATAAAGAACCTTATCACAGATAAAACTGATCTAAGTTATCTTAAATAGCTTGCACAGCAGGGCTCTTTTTGTTACAATAGGTTGGTGATTTTATTGTAAAGGGGATCCTACTGTGGAGATAAAGAAAGTTGCTACGCCACAAGAGCTTGAAGAAGCTTTTCGTGTTCGTATCAATGTTTTTGTGAAAGAGCAGGGCGTGCCTGAAGATTGTGAAATTGATCAAAACGAGAATGCGGCAGAGCATGTAATCCTGTGCGACGGCAGCAAAGTTGTCGGTACAGGTCGTGTGCGTTATTTTGGTTGTTTAGCCAAACTTGAACGCATTTGCATCTTGCAGGAGTACCGCAAATTAGATGCAGGCCGAATGATTGTTGAAGGTTTGGAAAAATTAGCGCGCGCTAAAGGCATGACAAAGGCTAAGCTGCATGGGCAGACCCAAGCTGAAGGTTTTTATCATAAGCAAGGGTATAAGACGTCTTCAGAAGTATTTATGGAGGACGGGATACCGCACATATTGTTATTAAAGGTTTTATAAAATAAAAAAATCGTCTGAGAGTTATTCTCAGACGATTTTTGCTTTTCCTGACTTATTTTGCTCCAGGCATATTTTCCATTAAGTGAAGCTCGCTGCCGTCAGTGAAATTGACGCGTATGATGGCTGCTTTGATGGTTAAATCAGAATCAGAGGTATTAATTAATTCTTTTTCACTAGGAACAAAAGGATTCAGAGGCCAGCTGAAATGGAACTCCTGTTTGCTATTAACAGGGAAGGGACCAGCATTCACGAACTTCTGGGAGAATACTCTATCTTTGTTCTTGTTGTAAACATCAACTTGACCGATGAATTCAGCTACTTGCTTGCCTTGCTTGAATTCAACAGTAGGAGTGTAGGAGAACGCATAGGACGCGCCGTAACGATTGTTTTTCTGGTGCTCGAATTTTTCAGAAGATATAGCGACTTGTTCCTGAATTTTCTTTGCTAGCGGTTTGTTCAAAACAGCCAACTTTTCTGCTTTCATTTTGGAAATTTCGGTAAGGAATTCATGAATATTATTAATTCCTACAATAGACCAGGTTTCATCCTGCAGTTTACGCATTTTTAACTGTAGGGCGAAGTCTTCGTCAACTTGGTTCTGATGAATGATGACATCTACATAGGCGATATTGCCTTCAATCTTGGTTTCTTTAATGCTCTTAAAGGTAACATTACGGAAATCAGTTAGTTCAGTGAATTTCTTGGCTAGGATTTGTTCCGGAGCTTTATTATCGCTTTCTAACGAACCGGATTCAACGTATTTTCTTGTTTGTTCAACCATGGAATTTACAAAGGACTGTTTTACAGAAGCCATGATACTCGCCAGAAAATCATTGATGCCGTCTTGGGTTGGCTGTCTCAGTGTTGGCGCAATGACATCGTCGAACGCTTCACCATAGAAGGTTTCCATATCGAAATGCTTTTCAAAGGTTACTAAATCGTGTTGTTTAATGGCATTGCTAATAAGGTTGATCGAGTGTTCCGGTGTTTTCTTCTGACCGGAGAAATAAAATAATGCGCCGACCGAGATACAGACGACGATAATCAGGGCAATTGACAAAGTTAACTTAGTGCGTGTACGCAAGACAATCGGCTCCTTTTCATTAATTGCAATTTATTCTATTTATTATAGTGCTTGCACGGCTTATAGTAAATCATTTTCGTTAATTTTTCTTTGCTTAATTTATTAAACATGTTATAATAAAAATCTATTTATGGACTCATAGGTTGTGAGGTGCTGAGCCCACCGAGCAACCGCGCTTGCAGCTTCGGCTGTAAGTAACGAAAAACCCGCTGACTTTTGTCAGCGGGTTTTTTACTTTATAGTCAACAGTTTTAAATTTAGTCTTCTTTACGCAATAAATTAAGTTTATCAAAAATCTTGAAGGATAGGCTCATGATGATGGCAACAACTGTTGCAAGTACCATGCCTTGAATGCTCATAGTGCCAATAGTCAATTTTGCACCGCTGACACCAATGGTAAAGATAACACCGGAAAGCACCATGTTGGAAGATTTGCTGAAGTCAACTCTGCCGTCAACAAGGATGCGAATACCGGAAACAGCGATGACACCGAAAAGCAGGCAGCAAACACCGCCCATGACCGGAACAGGAATGCTGCGGATGAGTTCGGCGAGCTTGCCGATGAAGGAAAGTCCAACAGCCATTACTGCAGCACCACCGATGACCCAGACACTGTAGACTTTGGTTATAGCCATAACGCCAATATTTTCACCATAAGTGGTATTTGGCGTTGCGCCAAAGAAGCCGGAGAGAATGTTGGCGAGACCGTCAGCGAAGAGAGAACGTGAAAGACCTGGTTTTTCGATTAAGTTGCGGTCTACAATGTTGCCTGTAACAACCAAGTGACCAATATGTTCAGCCAAAACAACTAAGGTTGCCGGCGCGATGATCATGATTGCTTCAATACTAAATTCTGGTTGATAGAATTGCGGAAGCTGGAACCAAGGTGCATTGTAGACTGGTGTAAGATCAACCATGCCCATGGCAAAAGCAAAGATATAGCCGCTGATAACACCGACCAAAACCGGTATGATAGAAAGGAACCCTCTGAATACTACGCTGCCGATAACGGTAACGCCAAGGGTAAACATGGAAACCGCTATGTTGCTGAAATTAATTTTGTCACCTGTTAAACCAGCCATGCCGGCTGCTACAGGTGCAAGTTCGAGACCGATTATTGCTACGATGGCTCCCATACAAGCTGGCGGGAAGATAACATCTATCCATTTTGTACCGACCATTTTAATAATGAAGGAAAATAGACAGAAGAGCAGGCCGAAAACAATAAAGCCTGACTGTGCCGCAGCATAACCGTGCGTACTGAGAATAACCATAACCGGAGAGATAAAGGCAAAACTTGAACCTAAGTAGGAAGGGATTTGTCCTTTGGTAATAAAAATGTAAAGCAGTGTACCGATACCGTTCATGAAGAGACAAGTCGTTGGATTGACATTGAACAGAAATGGAACTAAGACTGTGGCGCCGAACATGGCAAATAAATGCTGGAGGCTGAGTGGGATATTAAGCAGAAGTGGCGGCCGTTCTTCAACTTGGATAATTCTTCTTTCCATCAAGTAAAAACCCCTTTACGTCAAATTTTAACCTTTCTTATTTTAATTCCTTTTCTTTGATAAATCAATGGAGAAAAGGTAGATTTGTGAATGTTTTATGAAATTTTACTTTGAATGTTCTGATTGTGTTGATAGTGATGGCTGTAATATACGCTTCGTAGTATAATTAATATGTCAAAAGTTATTTTTTAAGGAGGATGATTATGCGAAAAACAAGCAAAATTATTTTGTTGTTGGTATGTTTTATGTTTTTGATTGCTGGACAGGTTTCGGCTGCAGAACGGGAATATGATATTGTACGTGCTAATGGCTCGGTTACGCGTGAAGTAGCTCCTGATACTGCCTTTGTGAACGTTGGCGTAACTACGCAGGGTAAAACTGCGGAAGAAGCTCGAAATGCCAATGCCGAAATAGTTAATAACGTAATTGTTTCACTTGCAAATATGGGCATCAGCAAAGAAGACGTTAAAACGGTGGGCTATAATCTGTACCCGGAATACAGCGATGCTGCTAAAGGGAAACGTATTATTACAGGCTATAGCATGAACTATAGCCTTAACGTTAAAGTCGAGAATTTAGACAAAATTGGTGCTGTAATTGACCAGATGTTTGCTGATGGAGCCAACACTTTTAACGGGGTTACCTTTACTGTCAGCAATCGCAAGGAGCTGGAAAGAGAAATGCTGGCTCTTGCTGTAAAAAATGCGGAAGAAAAAGCTGGGATAGTTGCAAGTGCCGGCGGGCGCACGTTGGGTAAGCTGGTTGCGGCAAATGTTGGCAGCGTGGGCGGTATGGACTATAGCGATTCCAATTATGAAACTATAGCGCTGTACAAGTCGGCGGCAGGCTCAGCACCGACAAAAATTATGGCAGGAAACCTCAAAGTCAGCGCAGATGTTGATGCTGCTTTCGAACTTTTGTAGTATTTTACAATTAGCATATTGTTTTTTAGAATGAAATAAGAGCCAGCTGCAACGCAGCTGGCTCTTATTGGTTTTTGTGTTAATTATTTTTTTGTTAAGGTATAGTTTTGCAGTGCTTCCAACATTTCTTTGCTTTCTGGCGGATTCGCTGCGCAAATTGCTGCCAAAGCGGCAAAGTCTTCCAGTTCCTTGCCCCATTTGAAGCAATCATCATCGCTATAACAAGCGACGACAATTGGTTTGTTCTCGTCTTCCGGAGTAGTGCCTGCCTCATCGGTTATGATGATATAGGATTGCGCGGAAGGGAAGTCCATACCAAAAATGGTAATATGTTCTTCTTCGGTTTCTGATTCCCAAAAACCAAGTTTTTCAAATTCTGAACTGAGCTGGGTCATGATGATTCACCCCGTTTTTTAGATTGTCTATGTATAGGATAGACCATTGAGACTAGTTTGTCTATGCAAAAAAATAAGGTTCAGTACTGCATTTTGTTATGGTCTATAGTATAATGAACAAAGAAAAACAAGAGGGGATGCGACAAAGATGCCAAAGAGGGAAAAGTATCATCCATCTGCACTGCAAATAGAATACATTTGTCCTAAATGTGGCAAGCATCTGGCTTGGGCGCTTCCGACGACGATAATAAAATGCCCTGAATGCGGCAAATGGGTAAACAGTAAGAATCGCAAAATTGCGAGCGAAGTGTTTTTGCCTATCGATAGTAATCAATTAGTGTTGTTTCCAGATTGTTAAAAAGTTTAAGAGGGGGATACCTGGTTATGGAGAAAATATGGCAGGAAGCTGCAGCAATGCAGGAAGAACTTGTAGCACAAAGAAGAGATTTGCATAGACATCCTGAGTCAGCATGGACTGAGTTCCGTACGGCTTCCAAAGTAGCAAGTGTCCTCGAAGCTTTAGGATATGAGGTTTTGTGCGGAGCACAAGTTGTCAAAGAAGAAGCTATGATGGGTGTTCCGGACGAAGCTGTCCTTGAAAAAACAATGAAAAGAGCTTTGGAAGAGGGCGCAGAGCCGAAATGGATAGAAAAAATGCGCGGCGGCAAAACAGGCGTTGTTGGCATCATGAAGTTTGCTAAACCGGGAAATGTTGTTGGGCTGCGTTTTGATATGGATTCCAATGAAGTTGACGAAGCAACCGCTGAAACACATCGGCCGGTAGTAGAGAACTTCCGCTCTTTGCATGAGGGATTGATGCATGCCTGCGGCCATGACGGCCACGTAACTGTAGGTCTTGCGGTTGCCAAACTGATTGCGCAGCATAAAGATGAAATGAGCGGTACTGTCAAAATTATTTTTCAACCAGGCGAAGAAGGTGTACGTGGTGCCAAAGCAATGGTTGCCAGTGGCATCGTAGATGATGTGCAATACTTCTTATCCGGGCACATTGGTTTTAATGCCAATAGAGATGGTATGCTGGCTTGTATGACGGATGGCTTTTTGGCAACAACTAAGCTGGATGCTTATTTTACAGGTAAATCCAGTCATGCCGGAGCAGCGCCGGAAGAAGGCCGCAATGCACTTTTAGCTGCAGCGGCGGCAAGTATTGCGCTGCATTCAATATCTCGTCATGGCAAAGGCGTATCCCGTATCAATGTTGGTGTTCTGGATGCTGGAACGGGCCGCAATATTTTGCCTGATCGCGCTGTGATCAAACTGGAAACTCGCGGCGGCAATACTGAAATTAATGAATTCATGGTCAGCGAAGCGAGACGTATGATTAAAGCTTCTGCTGATTTATATAATGTTGAAGTAAAGATTGAAGAAGTTGGTGGAGCGCCTTCCTGCTCTTTGAATGAAGATATGGGCGAAGAAGTATACAAAATTGCTGTTGCTTCTGATAAGTTCAGTGAGGTTGTACCCAAAGTCAACCTTGGTGCCAGTGAAGACTGTTCCTATTTCATGGAACGTGTACAGCAATTAGGTGGCAAGGCGGTTTATATGATGTATGGCTCTTCCCTTAAGGCTGGCCATCACAATTCTTCCTTCGATTTTAATGAAGATTGCCTGTCAAAAAGTGTTGGTTTGGTAACTGTTCTTGCCAAGCATTTTGGCGAAAAATAATTCAGCTATTTATTTGACTTTTGGCATGGTAAATGATAAAATTTTTTAAAACAGAATAGCACCTTTAAACTAGTCCTGTGAGACTAAGTAAGGACCTTTGGAATAAAGATAACCATCAGCCTTCTTGCCGCATAGGACGAGAAGGCTTTATTTTTTGTGTACCTCACATCTTTAAGTGATACAGAGAGATCAGTAAGAGTGTTGTAACAAGTACAAGCGTCAGCATTGTTATAATTACACCTATTGCTCTTGGCTATAGGTGTTTTTTTTGAAGTAAAATTTGTGTTGGAGGTAAGAAAATGGCAAAAGCAAACGTATCACTCTCCGGTAAGGATATCCTGGACCTGGCATCGATGAGCGTGGAAGAATATGAGCTGGTTATGCAGACAGCAACAGAAATGAAAAAAATCATGAAAAGGGACATCAAAAAAGTTCCGTCATTAAGAGGCAAGTCGATTATCAACCTGTTTTATGAAGCAAGTACCAGAACGAGAACATCTTTTGAATTAGCAGGCAAGTATCTGGGTGCTGATGTTGTCAATATTACGACTTCTGGTTCAAGCATAACAAAAGGTGAATGCCTGCGTGATACCATCCTGACAGTACAGTCAATGGCTTGTGATGCAATAGTAATGAGACATCCGGTAGAAGGGGCTGCTGCTTACGCTGCTAAGATTTCGGACGCAGTTGTCATCAATGCGGGCGACGGCGCACACGCTCATCCTACACAAGGTTTGCTCGACATGTTTACGATCAGGGAGAAGGGCAAAAACTTCAAAGGGCTTAAGATGGCGATTATTGGTGATATCTTGTACAGCCGTGTAGCTAGAAGCAACATCGCAGCCTGGACGAAATTAGGCGCTGATGTCCATGTGGCCGGGCCAAAGACGCTGATACCATACGGCATTGAGCAGTTGGGCGTAACGGTGCACAATCGTGTCGAAGAGGCAATAGAAGGTGCTGACGTTGTAGACATCCTGCGCATTCAGCTGGAACGCCAGAAAAGCGGCCTGTTTCCGACACCGCGTGAGTATGCGCGCATTTTCGGTATCAATGAGCAAAAACTGAAGCTGGCGAAACCTGATGTTACGGTTCTGCATCCTGGTCCGATGAACAGAGGTCTTGAGATTTCCTGGGAAGTTGGTTACTGCGATAACGCGGCAATAAGAGACGAAGTAGAAAACGGTGTAGCAGTACGTATGGCATTGTTATTTTTGACTTTGACAGGGGGCAAGAAAATTGAAAACATTGATTAAAAACGGCAGAATTGTTGATCCAAGCCAAAACTTAGACGCGGTAATGGATTTATTAATAGAAGATGGTGTTGTAAAAGCCATTGAAAAGAAGATTACAGAAAAAGCTGATGAAACATATGATGCAAAAGGCCTTCTTGTTACACCTGGACTTGTTGATGTGCATACGCATCTGCGTGAACCTGGTCTGGAAGCTAAGGAAGATATTGTTACCGGTACGATGGCCGCGGCCGCTGGTGGCGTTACGACAATAGCTTGTATGCCAAACACCAAACCTGTAGTTGATAGTTCGATAATGGTTTCCGGGATCAAGGACCGTGCAGCACGCGAAGGCTACGTACATGTTGAAGTAGTTGGTGCTATCACTAAAGGCCTGGAGGGCAAAGAACTTGCCGAAATGGGCGATATGGCACAGAAAGGCGCGATGGCCTTTTCTGACGACGGGCACTATGTAAGCAGCACAAGAACCTTTACCTTGGCGGCAGAATATATATCCGCTTTCGATAAAATATTGATTTCCCACGCAATTGACCACGAACTGAGCAGCGACGGCTATATGCACGAGGGTGTGGTTTCAACTCGCATCGGCGTACCTGGTATACCGGCACTTGCTGAAGACGTGGCAGTAGCAAGAGATATTCTGGTTGCTGAGTATACCGGCGCACATGTCCATATTGCGCATGTAGCAAGTAAGGGAGCAATAGAAATAATCCGTCAGGCTAAAAAGCGTGGCATACCGGTAACTTGTGAAGCAACTGTACATCATCTGACTCTTACCGATGAAGCCTGTGCAGACTATAATACTGCAACGCGTGTTTCCCCGCCCTTGCGCTCCAAAGATCATGTTGAAGCAATTCGCGAAGCACTGAAAGATGGTACGGTTGATGCAATTGTAACGGACCATGCTCCGCACGCGCCAGAAGAAAAAGATGTTGAGTTCAGATATGCTCCATGCGGTTTCTGTGGGTTGGAAACTTCTTTGGGTGTAATCTTAACAGAACTTTATCATACTAACCTATTCACAATTGATGAAATTATTGGTAAAATGAGTACTGAGCCTGCGAATATTTTTTCATTAAATGCTGGAAGTTTAAAAGTTGGCAAACCAGCAGATGTAACTATAATCGACTTAAACAAGGAATGGGTTGTTGACAGTGTGAAATTTTATACACGCGGCAAGCTGACTCCGTTTGAAGGCAAGTCTTGCAAAGGTAAGGCTGTAGCGACTATGGTAGCAGGTAAATTTGTGATGAGAGATGGTGTAGTATGCACAAGATAAAAGGAAAGTTAGTGCTTAAAGACGGTAGCGTATTCGAAGGCGATTTGTATGGCAAGCGCAATGCTGTTGGCGAAGTCGTTTTTACTACCGGTATGAGCGGCTATCAGGAAACCATGACGGATCCTTCGTTTTGTGACCAGATTGTAGTTCTTACCTATCCGTTGGTAGGTAATTATGGTTGTAATTCCATGTTTAATCAGTCAGAAAGATGTTGGTACCAGGGACTGGTAGTAAGTGAACTATGTGATGAGCCGAGCAACTGGCGCAGTGAAGAATCGTTGCCTGCTTTTTTGGAAAGACATGATATACCGGTTCTGACTGGTGTAGATACAAGGGCAATTACCCGTATAATTCGCCAACATGGAACCCTGGCAGGTGTAATAGTACCTGCTGATATGCCGCAGGAAGAAGTAGAGAAGCTCTTGGCAACGCCTGAAGAACATGATCAGGTTGCTAAGGTTTCAACTCCGGAAATTTATACCATGGGTGAAGGCAAATATCATGTTGCAGTCCTTGACCTTGGCGTTAAACAACATATCTTGACGTCACTGGTGCATTTTGACTGCCGTTTAACAGTTTTCCCGGCTTTCACATCGGCAGAAAAAATACTGGCCTTCAATCCAGATGGTATCTTTTTGTCCAACGGACCTGGCGATCCGAAAGATCTTGGCGTTGTTGTTGAAAATGTTAAAAAAATGATGGGCAAAAAGCCGATTTTCGGTATCTGTATGGGACATCAGGTCATGGCGTTGGCTAATGGCGCTGATACCTTCAAACTGCCTTTCGGCCATCGCGGCATAAACCATCCTGTAAAGGACTTTCTGGCAAAGAAGGTCGTAATTTCTTCGCAGAACCATGGCTATGCAGTTGTTGAAGATTCACTGAAAAACATCAACGTGGAAGTTACTAATATTTCACTGAATGATGGTACGATTGAAGGGTTGAAATACCTTGACCACCCGACTTTTACAGTACAGTATCATCCGGAAGCTTCTCCGGGACCATCTGGTCATGAATATTTATTCGAACGTTTTATAAAAATGATGGAGGAATGCTGAGATGCCGAAAAAAACAAACGTTAAAAAAGTACTCGTAATCGGCTCCGGCCCGATTATCATTGGACAGGCGGCAGAGTTTGACTATGCAGGTACGCAGGCATGTCGTGCTCTCAAAGAAGAAAATCTTGAAGTAGTGCTTGTTAACAGCAATCCTGCAACAATTATGACAGATGTTAATATTGCTGACCGTGTTTATGTTGAACCTTTGAATAGCGAATTTCTGGAAAGTATTATCAGAAAAGAACGTCCGGATTCTCTCCTGGCTACGCTGGGCGGACAGGTTGGACTGAACCTTGCTATGGACCTTTATGAAAAAGGCATTCTAGCAGAATACAATGTCGAGCTTCTTGGCACTCAGATTGAAAGTATCAAAAGGGCAGAAGACCGCGAACTTTTCAAAGAAACAATGGAGAAAATCAATCAGCCGATTCCGGAAAGTGCAATCGTTGAGACAGTTCGTGCAGCTAAGGAATTTGCTAATAAAGTTGGCTTCCCACTTATCGTCAGACCGGCTTATACTTTGGGTGGTACTGGAGGCGGCATCGCAGACAACGAAGAAGAACTTGATGAAATCGTTAACAGGGGTTTGAAATACAGCCTTATCGGTCAGGCACTGATTGAACGCAGTGTGGCAGGCTGGAAAGAAATAGAATATGAAGTAATCCGTGATGCTGATGATAACTGTATTACCATCTGTAACATGGAAAACCTCGATCCTGTCGGTGTTCATACCGGTGACAGCATCGTAGTTGCTCCTTGCCAGACCCTTAATGACCGTGAAGTGCAAATGCTGCGTACAGCGTCAATTGATATCGTACGTGAACTTGGCGTACAAGGCGGCTGCAATGTACAATTCGCGCTTGATCCTGATTCTGAGCGCTATATAGTAATAGAAGTAAATCCGAGGGTAAGCCGCTCTTCAGCTCTGGCATCAAAAGCAACAGGCTATCCGATTGCCAAAGTTGCCAGCAAAATAGCAGTTGGTTATACTCTGGACGAAATTCAGAACGCAGTTACCAAGAAGACGACTGCTTGCTTTGAACCTGCTTTGGACTATGTGGTATTGAAAATACCACGTTGGCCATTTGATAAATTCGTTTCTGCTGACAGAACACTGGGAACTCAGATGAAGGCTACCGGCGAAGTAATGTCAATTGAAAGAAGCATGGAAGCGGCAATGCTGAAGTCTGTGCGTTCTTTGGAAATTGGTCTCACTCATCTTGAAGTACCGGAATTTAAACTACTTACTGACGAAGAAATATTTGCAAAGATAGAAGATGTTAATGATGAGCGGTTCTTCGTAATAGCCGAGGCATTCCGTCGCGGCAAAGCACTGGAGGATATTCATCAGATAACGAAGATTGACCGTTTCTTCCTGCGCAAGGTTCACAACATCGTTGATATGGAAAAGTTAATAAAAAATGAACCGATGACAGAAGAACTGATGCGTAAAGCTAAGAAAATGGGTTTTGCCGATGTTACAATTGGTGAATATATTGGAAAAGCTGCCCTTGAAGTGCGTGCAATGCGCAAAGCATGGGGAATCGTACCAACCTACAAAATGGTTGATACCTGTGCTGCAGAGTTTGAAGCCCACACTCCGTATTATTACTCTACCTATGCTACAGAAGATGAAGTTGTCGTATCTGACAAAAAGAAAGTGGTTGTTCTTGGTTCCGGTCCAATCCGTATCGGTCAGGGTGTTGAGTTTGACTACTGCTCGGTACATTCCGTCTGGGCTTTGAAGGAACTTGGCTACGAAACGATCATCATCAATAACAACCCGGAAACAGTAAGTACAGACTTCGACACATCAGATCGCCTGTATTTTGAACCTTTAACACTGGAAGATGTTCTGAATATAATTGAGAAAGAAAAACCGGAAGGTGTAATTGTACAGTTCGGTGGTCAGACGGCGATTAACCTTGCCGGTCCGCTAGATAAATGCGGTGTCAAGATTCTTGGTTCCAGCGTTGACAGCATTGACTCAGCAGAAGATAGGGAACGTTTTGATGAACTCCTGACTACTGTCAATATCCCGCGCCCGCAGGGTCACACCGTCTTTGACATTACCGGTGCCTTGAAAGCGGCTAAAGATGTCGGCTATCCTGTCATGGTTCGTCCTTCTTACGTCTTGGGCGGCCGTGCAATGGAAATAGTCTACAGCGATGATGAACTGAGACACTACATGACAAACGCAGTTAAAGCTTCCAAAGAACATCCGGTGCTTGTTGACCATTATCTGATGGGAACGGAAGTAGAAGTTGACGCCATCTGCGACGGTGTCGACGTATTGATCCCTGGCATTATGGAACATATCGAACGCGCCGGCGTTCATTCCGGAGATAGTATTGCGGTTTATCCGCCACGCAGCCTGAGCGAACAAGTGATTAAAACTATAATTGATTATACGAATAAACTGGCACTTGGACTTGTAGTACATGGCATGATCAATATCCAGTTCATCGTGCGTGACAATCAGGTATATGTCATAGAGGTTAACCCGCGTTCCAGCCGTACTGTGCCTTTCCTGAGCAAAGTAACAGGCATAGCGATGGTTAATGTTGCTACTAAGGCTGCTATGGGAATCTCTATCCGCGAACAGGGCTTAAAACCTGGTCTTGGCTTCTTCCCGGATTACTATGCGGTAAAAGCACCGGTATTCTCTTTCAACAAGATGTCTGACGTCGATATAACCCTTGGACCTGAGATGAAGTCCACAGGCGAGGTAATGGCGATTGATTATCAATACTCACGCGCGCTTTACAAGGCATGCATAGCTTCCGGCATTAACATACCTAATGAAGGTGCCATCCTGATTACGGTAGCTGATATGGACAAACCAGAGGCTGCTGAAATTGCTACCGGTTTTGCTGACCTCGGCTACGAAATAATTGCAACTGGCGGCACCGCAAACTTCTTGCAGGAAAAAGGCATTAAGGTGACTGTAGCAACAAAACTGAGCGAAGGCACACCGAATATTCTTGATGATATAAAACAAGGCCGTATTGCTATGGTAATCAATACCTTAACACATGGCCGTGATGTTGCACGTGACGGTTTCCAGATCAGACGTTCAACAGTTGAACACGCAATACCATGTTTGACTTCTATCGATACTGCAAGGGAACTGCAGCATGTCATGTCTGCTATGCGTCGTCGTCGCATGGTAAGCATTATAGCTCTTCAAGATCTAGCTTGGGAGGGATGATTGTTGACAAAAGTTATCGTAGACGCCAAGGTTATCGGCCAGAAAATGCTTTCTCAGGACGTGCGGCAGATTGATTTTCTGGCTCCGGAGATTGCACGTCAGGCTTTGCCTGGACAATTTGTCAATGTGCAAACAAGCACCCATACGGCACCTCTCTTAAGACGTCCGTTAGGAGTCGCAAATGTTGATCCGGAAAAGGGTGTTCTGACGCTTATATATCGCATTATAGGCGAAGCGACACATATTCTCGCTGATGCTTGTACAGGCGATAGAATTAGTATTATAGGCCCTTTGGGTCATGGATTTGATTTACAAGCCAAAAAACCACTGCTTATAGGCGGTGGTTTAGGTTTGGCGCCTTTGGTTTATCTTGCCAAAAATTTTTGCCCGAATCCCGTTGAAATATTAATGGGAGGCAGAACAAAAAAAGAATTGTTCTGGATGGATATTTTCGAAGATTTATGCAAAGCTATTCATATAACGACAGATGACGGCAGTTTAGGGGCCGAAGGAACAGTTCTTGCTCTCTTGCCGGAACTGCTGCAAAAAGGCGGTTATGACTGTATCTATGTCTGTGGACCTGAGCCTATGATGAAGGCTGTGGTTGAGGTAGCCGCAAAATTCGAAGTACCATGTCAGATTTCACTGGAAAAATATATGGCTTGTGGGTTGGGCGCTTGCCTCTCCTGTTCCTGTGGCGGCGTTCACAAAAGACTGAAAGTTTGTACCGACGGCCCGGTCTTTTGGGCGCAGGAGGTGAAGGAATGGTGAAAGCTTTATACGATAATCGCCTGGCAGTTGATATAGCTGGTTTGAAAATGAAAACACCGGTTACGACTGCTTCCGGTACTTTTGGTTTTGGCCTGGAGTTTCAGGATTTTCTTGATTTAGAAAAAGTTGGTGCCGTTACTGTCAAAGGGACAACCTTGGAACCACGTGCCGGCAATAAAGGCCAAAGAGCAGTGGAAACACCATCAGGCATGCTGAATTGTGTTGGCCTGGAAAATCCCGGCTCGGATTATTTCATAGAACATACTTTGCCGGAACTCAAAAAAATTGATGTTCCTGTAATCGTTAATATAGCTGGTTCAACTCCGGAAGAATACGGTGAGCTGGCTAAAAAGCTTGATATAGAAGGCGTACATGCGATTGAGATCAACATTTCCTGCCCGAACGTCAAGCATGGCGGTATTGCCTTTGGCACTTGCCCGGAGAGCGCTGCTGAAGTTGTCAGAGCGGTTAAAGCTAATACAGGAAAACCGGTAATAACGAAGTTATCTCCTAACGTTACAGATATTGTGGAAATGGCTTTGGCTGCTCAGGAAGCAGGTACTGATGCCCTTTCCTTGATTAATACGCTGATTGGTATGAAGATTGATATAGACCGCCGTAAGCCAGTCCTTGGTAACGTCATGGGTGGTTTATCAGGACCGGCTGTAAGACCTGTAGCAGTACGTATGGTTTATCAGGTAGCACAAAAAGTCAATGTCCCTATTATTGGCATGGGCGGTATTATGAACGCTGAGGATGCAATTGAATTTTTCCTGGCAGGAGCCAGCGCTGTAGCTGTGGGCACTGCTAATTTCTGCGATCCACGTCTGGCAGAAACCATTTGCCAGGGAATGCTTTCTTATCTCGATAGGCATGAATTTAAAAATATTCAGGAGATAATTGGTTTAGCACTGCCAAAATAATTTGACTGTTTAAGCAATCTGATAAGAGGTGACAAAATGGAACATGATGACCGTTTGATAGTGGCGCTTGATTTCTCAACTTTAGATGAAGCGAAAAAATTGGTTCTCGAACTTGGTGCGAGCGTCAGCTATTACAAAGTTGGCATGGAGTTATATTATGCTGCCGGTAATGATGCAATAAAATTTTTGAAGGAACAGGGAAAACACGTTTTTCTTGACTTAAAACTGCAGGATATACCGAATACAGTTGCCAAGAGTTTGTCAGTACTTACGGCTTTGGGTACGGATATGCTGAATGTTCATGCTGTTGGCGGCGCCAAAATGATGGCGGAAGCTGCAAAGGCTGTTGAAGAAACCGCAGCCAAAATGAATAGACCTGCGCCAAAACTTATCGCTGTAACTGTTTTGACCAGTATGGATGAAGAACAATGGGCAGATCTTAGTTACCAAAAGGCTATTGCTGACCAGGTAGTATCGTTGGCACTGCTAGCCAAAAAGTCAGGTTTAGATGGTGTTGTTGCTTCACCACAGGAAGCTGAGGCAATTCGCAAAGCATGCGGTCCGGATTTTCTGATCGTTACGCCAGGTGTACGCCCGGCAGGTGCTGCATTGAACGACCAAAGCAGGGTTGCAACGCCGTCAGGTGCTTTTAAAAATGGTTCAAGTCATATAGTGGTTGGCAGACCAATTACCCAAGCAGAAGACAAAGTTGCCGCAGCTAAAGCTATCGTGGCAGAAATCAGGGGTGTATAAGAATGAATGAACAAGATGTTATGAAATTATTGGAAGAAACACAGGCTGTATTGCATGGACATTTTTTGCTGACATCTGGCTTGCATAGCCCAATGTATGTAGAGAAGTTCAATGTACTGCAGCATCCTAAATACACAGAAATGCTCTGTAAGGAGCTTGCTGCACGTTATGCCAATGACAACGTCGAACTCGTTGTAGGTCCAATGACAGGCGGTATTCTGCTTGCTCATGAGGTAGGCAAACAACTTGGCACCCGTGCAATTTTCACCGAACGTGAAGATGGTAAAATGGCTTTGAAACGCGGTTTCCATATCGAACCGGGAACGCGCGTATTGATAGTTGAGGATATCGTTACTACCGGCGGCAGCGTAGTCGAAGTATTGAACGTTGTTAAAGAACATGGCGGTGTACCGGTGGGTATAGGCCTTCTGGTTGATCGCAGCGGTGGTAAGGTTGATTTCGGTCTGCGTACCGAAGCTTTGCTGCATTTGAACGTCGAAACTTTCAAATCGGAAAACTGTCCGCTTTGTGCACAAAATGTTCCTTTTACAAAACGTGGCAGAACAGGCAAATAATATTTTAAATAAAAAAATCAGGGTAGATAGCAACGTTTTTATGCGCTGCATATCACCCTGATTTTTCGTTGTAATATAATAAAAAAATAAAGACCAGGATAATCCTGATCTCTTTGTTTAATATCTGGTGGCCCCGGCGTGATTCGAACACGCGACCTTTTGATTCGTAGTCAAACGCTCTATCCAGCTGAGCTACGGAGTCACGACTTAACAAAAGATATTATATATTGTATGATTTTTTTTGTCAACTTTATTTATAGAGATTTTGTTAAAAAATTACTTGATTTATGCATAAATTTTCTCTTGACTTTACGGAATAAGATGATTATAATCATTTCATAAGTGCAAATAGTTATTGCGATGACGGAGAAAAGTACTTTTGTGGATGCCCTTAGAGAGCCGGGATGGTGGAAACCGGTGGCTGAAACACAGAGGAAGTTCCCTCCTGAGCTGCCAGCTGAAAATAAGTAGGTGGAGCCGTTGCCCGCGTTAAGGGATTGAGAGTGGATGCAAAAGCATTCCAAATTGGGTGGTACCACGGCAGAAAGTTCGTCCCAGAGCCGGCGGTATTTTTTTTTGGAGTTTTTGTGTCAAATTGGGTGGTACCACGATATTTTATCGTCCCTTTTAGAGGGGCGTTTTTTTATGCCCCAAAACAAGACTATAATTTGTGGGAGGTCTTTTGTCATGTCAGTGTCACTTGCTATTTTAATTCTTTACATTGTTGCTTTATTCGCTATCAGTTGGTTCGCTAAGAAGCGCAGCGAAGGTACTACGGAAAACTATGCACTTGCCGGACGTAAATTAACTGCACCTTTAATTGGCGTTTCTATTATCGGTTTAGCTGTTGGCGGTGCTTCAACAATCGGTGTTTCAGAACATGCTTTCAAGGTTGGGTTATCAGCCGGTTGGTATACGGCTGCCTGGGGTATTGGCGCGATCATAATGGGAATGTTTCTTGCAGAAAAATACCGCAAGGCCAATATTACGACTGTTTCAGAGCTAATTGAGCGTCATCATGACAGTAAGGCGGTTGTTTTAGGCGTTATCTGTCAGATCATTATTCAACTTGTCATAATTTCTTTGCAATATATTGCCGGCGGCAGCATTATCAGCGCTATTATGCCGGAAATTGGTTTTAAAACCGGTGTTATGATCAGTGCTGTGACTTTCATTGGGATTACCTTTATTGGCGGCATGTGGTCCGCAAGCTTATCGAATATCTTGAACATTATCCTCATCTATGCTGGTATTGCGATTGCGACAGTAATTCAATTCACGAAGGTCGGCGGGTTAAGCGGGCTCGGGATGAACCTGCCGGCAAATATACCATGGTTTGATCCTGTAGCAGGCGTCGGTATCAAAGGTATCATGTCCTGGATTGTTGTTTTAGTCACCGTTAATCTTTCCTTACAAAGTATTATCCAAATTTCTCTTGGTGCTAAAGATGCAGCTACTGCCCGTAAAGGCTTTGTCTGGGGCGGTATCTTGATGATTCCTGTAGGCTTCATGTCGGCTTTACTTGGAATTTGTGCTAAGGCGGCTTATCCGACTGCTAATGCTGCGCTTGCCTTGCCTCAAGCTATCGTAGAGCTGCAACCACTTTTGGCGGGCTTAACACTGGCTGCTTTGTGGGCTGCTGACGTATCTACTGCTTGCAACCTTCTCTTGAGCGCCGGTACGCTTTTCTCCAAAGACATTTATAAACGTTATATAAATCCTGCCTGTGATGAAAGCAAGCAATTGTCCGTTATGCGCTGGAGCGTTGTCATTTCTGGCGTTCTGACCGTTGGCATGGCCATGATGGTTTCCGGTATTCTGAATACTATCATGATGGGCCTTAGCTTAACCGCTGCTTTCAGTATCATCGTCATAGTAGCTTTGTTCTTCCCCCAATATGCCTGTAAGGCAGCCGGCTTCAATACCATGCTTGTTGGCCTTGTTTTATTGATTGCGTGGCAATTGGTTCCGGCAATCAGGATTTTCCCTCATGTTATTTACATGGAATGGGTAGCTTGCACTATAACTTATGTTTTGACTGCAATTGTTGCTCCGGAAAAGAAAGCTTTACCTGCAGTTTGTCCTGAAGAGGAAATTGCCTGAAAATTTTGCTGTATAAACCCCATGGGCTTGCCTATGGGGTTTATTGTTTTTTATGATTGATAATGATAAGATAAAACAAAAGTTGGATAAAGGTGGTAGCTGCTTTGAACATATTATTAGCTGAGGATGACAAGCAATTAGGCGGCTTGTTAGCAACTATGTTAAGACGAGCAGATTTTCAGGTCACGTGGGCAGAAAGTGGCGATGATGCTTATAAAAAAGTTTATGGTGATGACTATGAGGTTTTGGTACTTGATTGGATGATGCCAGGATTAAGTGGTATTGAGCTATGCCAAAGGTTACGCGAGGAAAACTACCAAGGTAAGATTTTACTCTTGACGGCGCGCGACAGCGTCGAGGATAAGGTTTCAGGGCTAGATAGCGGTGCAGACGACTATTTGGTTAAACCTTTTGAATTCCCGGAGCTTGTTGCCAGAATCAGGGCTTTAGCAAGACGTGTTGAGCACTACCAACAAGAAGAAACAGATTATGGTGATTTCAAACTAAATAGAAGTGCCGAGACGCTCAGTAACAAAAATGGCAATATCCAGTTAAGTCCACGTGAGTTTAAGATTGTTGATATTTTATTATGTAACAGAGACAAGGTAATTCCACGTGAGATTCTGATGGATCGTGTCTGGGGTATTGACGGCGATATAACAACTAATAATCTTGACGCACATATTAAGCTATTGCGGAAAAAAATAGCACAAATCACGTCGGACGAAATAATCAAAACTGTCCGTGGTGTGGGCTACAAAATTGAGAGGTAACCATGTTTGAACGCTTACGTAAGAAACTAACAGGAATATATATGCTGATTTTCAGCCTATTTCTGGTTGCTTTTGCCTGTGCAAGTTTTTATGTCATTCTGATGGCGTTTGCCAGTGAAGAAACGGAGATTATGCGTGAACTGGTTCGTCATGAAGGTGAGGAATATGTTGACGACAGGGAACTGCCTGTTACAGCTCAGAATATTGCTGACGGACAAGGGTTCGCTTATATGCTGTCACCGAATGGTATGGTTGTAATTGATCAGCTTACAGAGTCTTCTTACGCAAAGCATATTATGGCGCAGCAGAGTGAATGGCCGGAAACGGACGAAGATGCGGCTTTTCTCTTTTTTGTGAAAGAGGATGGTGAAAGGTCTTTGTTTGTTGCTGCGCGCAGTGAACTAATTGAAGATGGCAAAGTACTTGGAACCCTATATATGTTTAGAAATTTGACTGTGTACTATCAGGCGATATTAACTTCTGCTGGTATAATTTTTCTTTTAGTTTTATTGTTCTTAGCGATTGCAGGCTATATTGGCTATTATTTAGCAGGGAAAAACTTAGAACCAATTAAGACAGCTTTTCAACAGCAGAAGGAATTTGTCGCGGATGCTTCCCATGAGCTGCGTACGCCTATGACTGTTCTCACAATGGCAGCAGAGGCTCTTAGCAGTGATAAAGAAAGTGAGTACAGCGATTTTGCACTGCGTATTGTTAAAGATATTAAGTATGAAACCAAAAAGATGAATAATCTTGTAGAAAATTTATTGACTCTGGCACGTGGAGATAGTAAGGCCTGGAGGCTTGATTTATCGTGGTTTTGCCTAACTGATGAAATTGAACAAACTTTACTCAGTTTAAATTATTTAGCTGAAACAAAGGGTGTTCATTTTTCCTGGGAATTGCCTGAGGAAAAAATAGATATTTTTGCTGACCGGCGGATGCTGATGCAATTGATTACTATATTAGTTGACAACGCTGTAAAATATACCGAAGAGGGCAAGAAAGTTTTCTTAAGCTTGAGAAAAGAAGAAAGAAAAGCAGTCATAACTATAACCGATGAAGGTATTGGCATGACGATTGAGGATCAGACCAGGATATTCGAGAGATTTTATCGTATCGATAAGGCCCGCACACGTACTAATGGCGGATTCGGCTTAGGACTGCCGATAGCCAAGCTCATCGTTAAAAAGCATCATGGCAATATATCAGTAAGCAGCACCTTGAATGTCGGCAGTAGTTTTGTGGTGAAGCTGCCCTTGAATTTTAAAGAAAAATAAATTAGTAAAACCGGTACCGCATTATCTCATTTTGAGTTTATGCAGTACCGGTTTTCTGTTTTCAGCTTATTTTCATCCTCATCCTGTATATTGTCTATAAAAGTGGACGCTTTTATCTTGGAGGAGGATTATTTTATGCCTAAGAAATATTGGTTTGGACTTTACCTTTTGGTATTTATATTACTTTTTGCTTACAACGGTTCGTTGCTGATCACTGACAGCGTTGAATCCAATTATGCTTTGACGGCTAAAGAGATGGTACAGAGCGGCGATTGGCTGTCTCCGCAAATTTATGGAAACTATTGGTATGACAAGCCTGTTATGTTTTACTGGCTGACGGCAATTGCTTACAAGGTTTTCGGGTTTACAGAGTTTGCGTCTCGTTTTTTCCCAGCTGTATTTGGTGTTTTAGCAGTGGCGTTGGCTGCTTTCGGCGGTAAGAAACTTTATTCAGAGAAAGCAGGTTTCTTGAGTGCTGTTGTGTTGGCATCATCGCTGGAATTCTTCTTGATCAGTAAATCAATTATCACTGATTCTGTACTGTTTTTGTTTTTTAATGCGGCTCTTCTTTTCTTCTATCTTGGCTATCGTGAGCACAATAGCAAGTTCTATTATGGAACCTATATTTTTTGTGCTTTAGCGACCTTGACTAAAGGACCAATCGGGTTTTTACTGCCTGGCTTGATTATTTTTCTTTTCTTGCTGACAGAAAATTCCTGGCGTGAGTTAAAAAACATGAAGTTGTTTTCTGGAGCAATGCTATTTTTGGCAATCGCGGTTCCTTGGTATCTGGCTATGTACCTGACCCACGGTGCTGATTTCATCAATGTATTCTTCGGTACGCACAACTTTTTGCGTGCTACCGTTTCAGAACATCCACGCGATAATGTAATTTACTTTTACACACTGGTTCTCTTATTAAGCCTGTTCCCTTGGGTGGGCCTATTGCCAGCAACAATCAAACACTATTGCCGAACTGCCGGCAAATGGGTAAAACCGCCAAGTCAGGAGAAATTCTTGCTCATCTGGGCTTTTACAATTTTCTTTTTCTTCCAAAACATGGCAACGAAATATCTGACTTATACTTATCCTATGTTGTTTCCTTTGGCTTTGCTTGTAGGCGGATGGCTTGACACTAAAAGCAAGAATTCCACTTTAGGAAATACTTTGTTATATAATTTTTCCTTTTATCTTTTACTGGTAGGTGCGGCTTTTTGGGTGGACAGAACTAAGCAATTTAATGTACAGTCCGAATGGCAGCTGCTGGCGGTGGCTGTTATAGGCATGGTTGGCTGCGTCTACTATTATATGCTTGGCAACAGGAAAGTAGTAATTATGGGGATAGCGTTGACCGCTGTCACGTTTAATCTCGTCTTGGTGCGCAATGTTTGCGTACCTCTTACAGATCTTCGGTCGGCCAAAGAAATAGCTTTAGGACTCAAAAAAGAATACCCAGATAAGCTAGTAATAGCTAGTTACGGCGACTATGCAACCTCCGCTGTCTTTTATTCTGACAAGAAGATTGTTAAACTGTTGCCGAGCAATAAGGTGGATAGTTTCAGACCGCAGGCTTATAGCTGGACAAGCAAAAATATTATGCCCTATGTTGCCATAGATGATTTGCGGGAATCGGATGATTCAGTTATCATCGTGCCTAAAAAAGAATATAATAATTTGAAGAAGGACAGCAGTGACCGATGGACTTTGGTCGCAGAAATAAATAACCATTATATAATTCAGGATTAGGGTGAGGCTTTTAAAGTTTCTTGGCAGTTGATTCAAAATTTTTTGATGATATGCCAAGAAACTTTTTATTTTTAACATTTTAAAGCAGGTATATTAAAAGTTTTGCCTAATATATACTTCCTGACAAGATATGAGCTTGTTATAATAAGAACAATGATTATTTTTTGGAGGTAGCATTATGCCCAAATCAATCAACCAAAAAGCAAAATTGTTGTATATACAAAAGTTTTTGCTCGAGGAAACAGACGAAAATCATTCGTTGACTGTTAATCAGATTATAACCAAATTGGCCAGTTATGGTATTAACGCAGAAAGAAAGAGCATATACGATGATATAGAGACCTTAAGGGATTTTGGACTCGATATTATCTGTAACCGAAGCCGTTCCAATTCTTATTTTATTGGTGAACGCTCTTTTCAATTGCCGGAATTAAAGTTACTGGTTGACGCTGTGGAAGCTTCAAAATTTATTACTGGCAGGAAGACTATGGAGTTAATCAAGAAATTAGAAGGCTGCACCAGCAAATATCAGGCTGGTTCTTTGCATAGGCAAGTTATTGTCAAAGACAGAATAAAAAATATGCATGAGAGCATTTATTACAACGTAGACAAACTTCATCAAGCTATTGCGAATAAAAAGCAAATCAGCTTCAAGTATATGGAGTGGACGATAGACAAAGATGAAAAATTCCGCAAAAATGGTGTCAAGTATGTTGAAAATCCTTGTTCCTTGTGTTGGGATAACGATAATTATTACCTGATAAGCTATAATAGCAAGCACAAAAAGAACTTACATTATCGCGTTGACCGCATGGCAGAAGTCACTGTCCTTGATACTTCCTGTGAAGGCTGTGAGGAGAGTGAATCATTTGATTTAGTCAGCCATGCCCAAAAGCATTTTGGTATGTATGGCGGCGAAGAGACAACTGTCGAAATGCAGTTCGATAAATCTTTGACAGGAGTTGTTATTGACAGATTCGGTAAGGATGTTGCAATTAAAAAGGCGGACGACAATAATTTTATTATCTGTGTTGATATTGCAGTAAGCCCTGTCTTTTTTGGCTGGCTGATGAGTCTGGGCGCCAAGGTGAAAGTTTTGGGCCCTTCTTGGGTAAAAAGAGAATTAGGAAAGACTTGCAAAAAGATTTTAAATTATTATAAATAGTGAGGTTGAATATGGAGCAAGATAACATTCTGATAATCAAATACCCACATCCGCATTTTAAGCCACAGGCTAATTATTCTGATGAAATTGATGAAGAGGGCTGTGTTGACAGTGATATAGGCTATCTGGAAGGCGATTTCTCCGACGAAAGGCCTTATCGTGTTGAGTGCTGGGCGATTGATGATGTAAAAATGGTAACCATCTATTTTTCTGATCGTAACATCAAGAAAATGCACAAAGATGAGCTTATAAAGTATCTGGAAGACGAACACCTTGTATGCTGGCTGCAAGATAAAAAGAATATCCAGTGTCGCCATATCAAAGATGATTTGGATATTTCCATGTGGGCAGTGAACGTTAAACTTTGTGATGCTAAAAGCAAGTATGCGGAAATACAGGGCGAAATAATTCCCTACGAATGCATTGTTAAGAAAAAAGACTAAGCAGGCACTGAGGAGGAATAATGGAGCTGGAAGAATACAGAGAACGAATCGAAAAATATTTAATGCAGGAAAAATATATTAATATTGTTATTAAAAAAGAAGAATTAGAAAATGAAGACATCGAGCGTTATCTAGCTTTGTTGGCCATTCTGGGAGAGAAAAAGGAATATGTGGAAAAATATGCCGGTAAAATGTCTGTCAGTTTCGAAGGTTATGAGTCAGGACCATTCATAAACGAGAATTTGATAAAGGTTGTAAAGCGTTTTTGTGATACCTGTCCTTATCTTTTCTATTTTTTAGATAAAGAAACAGCAACTATCAAAGATTTTACTATAGCTTATTGTGGAACAGGCACAGTTGACGGTGATGATCATGCTGTAGATAGAACAATCTTTGAAGCTTTTTTGAAACATCAATTGCAAGGAATGGTTGTGTTGGCTGCCAAGCATAATCTTCACCCAGATAAACTTGAAGAGGCAGTAAAGCAAGTTTATGATTATTTCGGACTTAATTAAGTTTTTATAGTTCGTATAGCAGAGGATCAGGTATGAAATAAAAAATCCATCATAAGCAAAGTTATTTGCCTATGATGGATTTTGCATGTAAAGAAAGATTATCACCAGACAGAAACAACCGCCTACGAGGGGTTCGTAAGCGGCTGCTTCAAGGGAAAGTTGTTTATGATGATTTAATGGGAAGGGTATAGCAAGAGGGGGTAACTCTTACTATGTTTAGAGTATAGAACGTAAATTTGACAAACAAAGGGCAAATCTATGAAAAAAATGTGAACTATGCTGAATAATAAAATGTTAAAGATTGTTGGCAAAAATAATGTATAATGAAATAAAAGGTTAAAGGCTTTAATACATTTTAGTGGGAGGCATACAAGGTTGATAGTAGATAAAAGTGAATTTGACAAAGGTATAGAAAGTATCAATAGTTGTGTGCAAAAATTTGCCGCAGCTCTGAATGAAATGGATCAAAACGAAGACCAAAAAATCATAGAAGCAGGTAATTGGTTTTATGAAAATCTTAATGAAAAGTTACTGCCATTAAAGAAGGGTTTAAGGCAAAAAATTGATTTATGCCTTGATGAGCGAGATTATGACAGTGTTTTAGTTTTACTCGAATGTCTTAAGGAAGTTGATGAAGTACAGGATGCGGTGACGGGACTGAGAAAATAATGAGAACTCATAAAGGACCTACTGTAACTATAGGAATATTGCTTATTGTAAGCTTTGCTCTTTTGGTTCGGGGCGTGGCATGGGATCCTTTTTGCTTGTTTTCTGGTTTGAAGCTAGTAGTTTGGCTGGCGTTAATATCAATATGGGCCAAACAATTTAGTGACGATTCGATAATACAGAAAGTTCTTGTTGGTTTTGGCGAAGTAAGTTCACTATTAGCAGGTGTTCATCTTTTGGTGCCATATTTTTGGCCGACAAGTTTTGAAAACGGACCTTATTTGCTTGCGTTTTTTATTTGTGCCGGCCTGGCTTGGCTTTACTCTCTTGCTTCTTTTGCTAAGGAAGATTTCGGCTGCCGGTCTTATAAATTGTTTTTCTATTTGCCTTTAGTTGTCTTCATAGGCGCTTCTTTGGCAGTGACTGCTTTTGCCGGTCCTTTATATGCAGCTTTTCTGTTTGCCTTTTATTATCTTATTTTGGGAGGCATATTTTTAAAAGAGGGCCTCTTGTTGACGAGAACAGGCTATTTTAATTTTGGCTTAGTTTTAGTATTGACGGCTATCTTAGGAATGGTTGTTGATCTGGATTATATGAAATATTTAAGCTGGCAGATGGCAGCATTGTTTGTCGGTGCAATTTTATTAATGAATGTTTGGTTTAAGATCAGAAAAAGAAAAATGAGGAGAAGTAAAAAATGAAATTGATTTCTTGGAATGTAAATGGTCTACGTGCTTGTATGAACAAAGGATTTCAAGATTTTCTCGCCAACTCCGAAGCAGATATTTTTTGTGTACAGGAAACAAAGATGCAAAAGGGGCAGGCTGAGTTTGACTTTTCCGGTTATGAAGAATACTGGAACAGTGCTGAGAAAAAAGGTTATTCCGGCACAGCGATATTTACTAAAATAAAACCTCTGAGCGTCAGCTATGATATAGGAATTGCTGAACACGACCAGGAAGGCAGGGTTATTACAGCAGAATTCGATGATTTTTATCTTGTAAATGTTTATACGCCCAATTCGCAGCGTGAACTTGCCCGGCTTGACTACCGCATGCAATGGGAAGATGCTTTCAGATCTTATATCAAACGACTGGACGAGAAAAAACCTGTAATTATTTGCGGTGATCTCAATGTTGCGCACAAAGAAATAGATTTGAAAAATTTTAAAACAAATCATAAGAATGCTGGTTTTACGGATGAAGAAAGAGCTAAAATGACGGAGTTGTTAGAAGCAGGCTTCACTGATTCTTTCCGCTATTTATATCCTGATAAGGAAGGGATATATACTTGGTGGTCATATATGTTTAAAGCCAGAGAAAAGAATGCCGGATGGAGAATTGATTATTTTGTAGTATCCAATCGTCTTGCTGATAGGATAGCAGATAGTCTGATTTATACAGATATTATGGGCAGTGACCACTGTCCTGTGGGTTTAATACTGAAATAAGATAAGACCTGAGTTCGAAGGAACTCAGGTCTTATTTTTTCGTGCAAATCAATTATTTTCTTTTTTTGGAAACGGGTTTTGGATCTTCTTCAGGTTTTTTACGGCCTACCCATACGAAGAGAACAGCGGCAACGATAATGAAAGCTAAGCTTGTCGCTTGTGCCGATTTCAAACCGAAAAGGAAAGGTTCCGTGTAATCGCCTCGTAACATTTCCAAACCAAAACGTACGGCGGAATATAACATCACATAAAGCAGTGCTACCTGACCGCGTGCATGATTGGTAGTTCGAAAAAGCAGCAGTAAAGCAAAAATTACAATATCAAGCTGTCCTTCCCAGACTTCTGCTGGCCAAAGCGGGGCACTTCCGTAAGTTCTGTAGGCAAGAGTACCTTCTGGATAGACCAAGCCGAAGTTACCACCTGTTGGTGAGCCAAAAGCATCACCATTCAAAAGATTGGCCATGCGACCGATAGACTGCCCGATAATCAAGGCAGGTGTAACGATATCCAAAAGTGCGACAGCATCAATTTTGTGCTTTTTGCAATAAACAAACCCAGCCAATACTCCTGCTATCATACCACCTTGGATAGCCATGCCGCCTTGCCAGACAAAGGGGATCTCCAAAAGATGGTGGCTGTAATAATCCCAGTCAAAAAAGAATACATCCCACAGACGTCCGCCGATAATGCCGGCAAAACCTCCGTAAATACCTATATCAGCTACATGCGTGTGCCAACGTCCGTCTTGTTTGGCCAAAAAGTAAGCAACGCCTGTTGCCAGAAAAATACTCATGCAAAGTACCAGCCCATACATGCGGACAGGAAAATCTCCAATGTGAAAAAGATATTGATGCATAATGCCTCCTGAATTCTGTTATTTCAAGAAAGAAATAATCTGTTTAACAATTTTTTGTACGTGTTCTTTTTCTTCCGCTGATTTTGCTTCGCCGCAAAGGCAGTCTTTGGCATTGTTTTCCAGAAGATAAATGCCAATTTTTTCGATAGCTGAGCGGGTGGCTGATATTTGCACCAAGATGTCAGCACAATTTTCTTTGTTTTCAACCATGCGTTCTATGCCGGCAATATGACCTTTGACAGTTCTTAGTCTTGTCAGAATTGCTTTTTCTGTTTCAGTATTAAGCATTTTGCTTCCTCCTCTACCCACCCCCGCCGGATGGGTCTTGAAACATTATACTATATTACCTGAGGCATTTCCAGTATGAAAAATCAAGTAAAACAGGCCTATCAGGTAGACTAATCCTAAGCGATATTGTATACTTTGAGTAACAAGCGAAAGGAGGAATAGTTTTATATGCTGAGAATTGAAAATTTATCCATTGCTATTAATGATAAAGTTATTCTTCATGATATTAACTTACATATACCAAAAGGTGAAGTACATGTGCTGTATGGGCCTAATGGGACCGGTAAATCTACTTTAATTGGAACAATTATGGGTTTTGAACGCTACAAGGTAACGCAAGGAAAGATCTATTTCAAAGGCCAGGATATTACTGAGATTCCGCTCTATGAAAGAGCTAAGCTTGGTATTGGCGTTATGATTCAACGGCCGCCAACGATCCGAGGCTTGAGCTTGCGCCAAATGGTGCAGATTTGTGGAGCAACTCCTGAGGAAGCAGAAATTATGGCTGATTGGATGGGACTGAGTGAGCATCTGGACCGTTCAGTTAATGATGGTTTCTCCGGCGGTGAGATCAAACGGTCGGAATTGTTGCAATTGATGGCACAAAAGCCTGAACTTTTACTGTTGGATGAACCTGAGTCAGGTGTCGACGTAGAGAATATAGCATTAGTTGGCCGTGCGGCAAAATATATCCTATCCGGTAAAGGCTGTCAGTGTGAAAAAGGCTGTTGCCCGCATTTCGGCGGTAATCTGCCTGGCAAGACAAATCCACTGGAAGAAAGCCAAAACTCCGGTTTGATTATTACACACCTCGGACATATTTTGAAATATATTCCAGCTACCAAAGCACATATACTTTTCGATGGGACATTATCCTGCAGCGGCGATCCGATGGAGATGTTTTCCTGTATCTGTCAAAAAGGCTATGAACACTGCATCAATAAAGGCTGCGGAGGTGGATTATAATGGCTGACAAGAAAAAGCTGGAAGCAGCACTGGAGAAAAAAGCCCTTTATGGTGAAGATATTGATTTAAGTAAATACGACGATAGTGACGAGGCCAGAACCAAAAGCACCGAAGATCTGACAGCAGGCGGTAAATCAAAACTTGCTAAAGTAGGTATAGAACTTGACGGAGAAGGCCGTAGTGCTACTTTCATCCAGGTCGACAATACGCCGGTACAGGTTGAAGTAGATAAAGAGACTCCACTGGAGCTTATGAATACCGGCGATGCAGCAAAAAAACATCCGGAGCTTGTTGAAAAATACTGGTGGAAAGCAGTTGCCCCTGATACTGATAAATATACTGCGAAAACAGCAACGGAAAGAGAACAGGGTTATTTCATCAGGGTACGTGCAGGACACAAAATAAGTGCTCCTTTGCAAGCCTGCATTTTTATCGGGCATGAAGATCAACTGCAAAGAGTGCATAACGTAGTCATTATCGAAGAAGGTGCGGAACTCAATATAATTTCCGGTTGTGCCAGCGATCCTTCTGTTGAAAATGGCGTGCATATTGGTATCAGCGAGTTTTTTGTGGAAAAGGGTGCTAAACTATCCTTTACCATGATTCATAATTGGGGTGAAAACGTAGCAGTCCGCCCGCGTACAGTTGCTATTGTAGGTGAAGATGCCCAGTACACGTCTAACTATGTTTGTCTGGAACGTGTTAAAGATGTGCAAATGTATCCAACTACAAGATTAGTAGGCAAAGGTGCCGTAGCAAGGCTGAATTCCATTTTAGTTGCTCCGAAGGGGTCCCATCTCGATATAGGCGGCAAGTCTATTCTGGAGGTTCCCGGCACCAGAGCAGAAATAATTACGCGGTCATTATCAACCGGCGGCACTATTATCAACCGCGGCTTGCTGGCTGGTATGTCTGAGGGTGTGCGCGCACATCTGGAATGTAATGGTCTGATGCTCAGCAATGAGGGACGTATCTATGCCATACCAGAGCTTGATGCGCATACAGGTAATGCGGAACTCAGCCATGAGGCGGCAGTGGGTCGTATTGCACCGGAAGAGATCGAGTATTTGATGGCCAGAGGCTTGAGTGAGGAAGAGGCAACGGCGATTATTGTGCGTGGCTTCCTGAACATAAATATCGAAGGCCTTCCTGAAAGCTTGGCTAAAAAGATTAATGATACCCTTGATGCTTTCAGCTTGAATAAGGGTATGTAAAAATTACAAAAATTAAGCGCAGCAAAAATTACTTTGCTGCGCTTTTTTCTATTCTTTTTTATATTTCTTGCAACCTGAAATCTACGGCGTCGGCAGCAACAATTTGATAATTGGTCCCTGCTTTTAAGCCTTGGAAAGCATTTTTGGCATCTTCGCCATGAACATGTCCGAAGATGCAGGTTCTTACCTGATATTTTTCGCAAAGCTCACTGAAACCGGATTCTTCGATGCCTAGATAGAGCGGCGGATAATGCAGTGCTACAACTATATCGGAGAAACCAGCTGCACTGGCAAGCTGCAGTGAGGTTTCCAGACGGAGACATTCTCGTTTGTAGATTGTTTCATCTTCAGATGTAAAGAACTCATTGCCCGGCAGGTTCCAGCCGCGAGTTCCACAAATAGCTGTACTGCCAACGGCAAAGAAGTTGTTCTGTAAGAAAAGAAAGTTTTCGTTTGTGGCATTGCTCATTTTTTTGACGGTGCTCCACCAGTAATCGTGATTGCCGCGGAGTATAATTTTTTTGCCTGGCAAATCAGCAATTTCATTGAGGTCAGCAAGAGCATCGTCAAGATGCATGGCCCAGGAGATATCACCGCATAATATGACAGTGTCTTCAGCACTTACTAAAGACAACCATGATGCTTTTATTCTGTGCCAATGATCATTCCAGTGTTCACCAAAAATCGTCATTGGTTTTGTCGGCGGATTGCCTGAAAGATGCAGGTCCCCGATAGCGTATAGTTTCACTTGTTATACCCTTTCTGCAGTTGAGAATTCTTGAAAATTGTTGAAGCTTGTAGTAATAGTTTTGCTTTTAGAATTGATCAGATTCCTTAATAATGGTCATTATTCAAATGCATGCGCCAATAAGTCCATAGTAAATTAAAAACGATGAAAACAGCTAAAATAATTTTTAATGAAAAAGGAGTTTCATAACTGTTTTCAGATATTGAAATGGCAATACCAATAATTGCCGATAAAGACCATATGATTTTGAGGTTGAGCATATTTACCATTGTTTCACCACTGGAATTTCTACCAAGGTAAGATTCAATGCCGATTCCAAACAGAGCAGACGCTACTAATCGTGCTGCAACAGGATCAATTTCCTGCCAGCCTAAATTTTCTAAAAAAAATATAGGTGCAATAAACAAAGGTATTGCGATGCTAATGTCGATTATAAAGTGCAGCACAAAAAATCTTTTGAGCCATTTTTTACTATGAGAATCATATTTTTCAGATGTTTGTTTCATTTAAATTGACTCCTTGAAATCAGTTTAGACTTCTTTCAAGTGAACTAATTTAAACAGGAAATTCAGGATTAATCTTTTATAATTTGAAATGAAGTTCGGAGATGTCTGCATTACCTAAGCTGCGAAATATTACATTACTAACGATTAATTTATAGATAACCATGTTGGAATCAGCGGCATCTTTAAAAAAATCTTTGTTATGTGGGAGACCTTCAAAAATTTGCTGGCGTACATCTTTTATTTCTTCCAAACGCATATCTTTTTCTTGCAAAAGAAAGCCTTGCAGACGAAGAACATCATTATTATCAACGGTACACAGTTCAACCTTATTGTTGAGTTCTATCTCTTTATTCTTTTCAGTGCCCTTATAGCTTATCAGCCAAATGTTGTCTTCCGCATCAACAAATGGGCGCATCGGTCTGACTCTAGGCGTACCTTCACATATTGTGCCAAGGAAGAACAATTGCCTCTTTAATATTGCTGTAATTTGTGGACTGAACATAAAGCGCCTCCTTATTTGTGTTTGATAAGGAACTCTTGTGCAGAATTATCGGCAAAAATTGAAGACTGTTGTGAGCCCGTTTTTTCTTAACTTAACAATATCACAAATTAATGGAAACAGAAACAGTGGTTTTTTAAAAGTAATTATTTTTAATAGCTTTTTAAATCGAAAATTAAGCAACGTCTTGTAAGCTTTTAAAATTATGATATAATGTTTTGTAAGTGCTTTTTCAGGCAGTTTTTCTTTGCTGACAAAGCATTATGAAATAAGTATATGAACATGATATTATCGATAAATCCAATGAAGTGGACTACTAGTCTTGCTGTTATGCTGCAGAAAGTTGACGGTTGATGCGAGTCAATGCATAAAAAAAGATGAACTCACCGCGAAGGAGCCTATGTGCAAACATAGGACGCAGGTCTGCGTTAAAGATTTCAAAGTGGTCGGTTAATACCGACAAACAGGGTGGTACCGCGGGTTATCTCGTCCCTTTCTGCTAGAGCGGAAAGGGATTTTTGTTTTTCTTAGACTAGGAAAATTTTGGGAGGTTTTTTAAGTATGATTGACGAAAAGTACGCTCCACACGAGCTGGAAGCAAAGTGGCAAAAAGAATGGGAAGAAAAAAAGACGTTCAAAACAGAAATGGATGACAGTAAACCGAAATCCTATGTTTTAGAAATGTTCCCTTATCCTTCAGGCAATTTGCATATGGGACACGTGCGTAATTATTCAATTGGTGACGTTATAGCTCGTTTCCGTACTATGAAAGGTTTTAATGTTTTGCATCCGATGGGCTGGGATTCTTTTGGTATGCCGGCAGAGAATGCCGCAATCAAACATGGCATTCATCCTGCCAAATGGACGATGGAAAACATCGCCAACATGACGCGTCAGCAAAAAGAACTCGGTTTGTCCTATGATTGGGACCGTGAAGTAACTACCTGTAAAGAAGATTATTATAGATGGACACAATGGTTTTTTGAGCTGTTTTATAAACGCGGTCTTGCCGTTAAGAAAAAATCAGCGGTTAACTGGTGTGATTCCTGTAATACAGTACTTGCCAATGAGCAGGTAATTGATGGCAAATGCTGGCGCTGCGATTCAACCGTTTACAAGAAAGACCTTGAACAATGGTTCTTCAAAATTACTGACTACGCCGATGAATTACTGGAAGACCTGAAAGAGCTTGATGGCTGGCCAGAGCGCGTTAAAACAATGCAGAAAAACTGGATCGGCCGCAGTGAAGGTCTGGAGTTCAGTTTCGATGTGCCTGCTTTCCAAGAAAAGCTTGCTGTCTATACTACACGTCCGGATACCATCTATGGCGTAACTTTTGTTGTTGTGCCTCCTGAACATCCGATAGTAGAAAAAATATTGGTAGATAACCCCAAAGCCGCTGAATTGAAAGTGTTCTGCGATAAGGTAAGAAATCAGTCAGATATAGAACGTACCTCCAGCGAATCTGAAAAAGAAGGTATGTTCACAGGTCATTACTGCATTCATCCGCTTACCGGCCGCAAAGTACAAATCTGGATCACGAACTATGTATTGTATGACTATGGTACAGGTGCCGTTATGGGCGTTCCAACTCATGACTCCCGTGACTGGATGTTTGCTGATAAATACGGTATTGAAAAAATCATCGTTATTCAGCCAAAAGATCAAGTCCTGAAACTGGAAGAAATGAATGGCGCTTACGATGAAAGCGGCGTTATGGTTAATTCAGGCAAATTTGACGGTATGGGCAATGAAGAGGCAATGGGAGCAATCATGGATGAAATGGAAGCTCAAGGCGTTGGCTCTCGCCGCGTAAACTACCGCTTGCGTGATTGGCTGGTAAGCCGTCAGCGTTATTGGGGTGCACCTATTCCTATTATTTACTGCCAGGATTGTGGTCCTGTGCTGGTACCGGAAGAACAATTACCGGTCAGATTGCCGGAAAACGTAGACTTTGCCAGCGGCAGCGTTTCACCTCTTGCGACCTCTGAAGACTTTGTAAATTGCGTTTGCCCGGTTTGCGGTAAACCTGCTAAGCGTGAGACTGATACCATGGATACTTTCCTTTGCTCCTCCTGGTACTACCTGCGCTACACTGATCCTAAAAATGACAAGCTTCCATTTTCTAAGGAAGCGGTTAATTACTGGGCACCGGTAGATCAATATATAGGCGGCATTGAACATGCGATCCTGCATTTGCTCTACTCCCGTTTCTTCATGAAAGTTCTGCGTGATGCTGGTTTGGTAGAAGCTGGCGAGCCGTTTAAGAACCTTTTGACCCAAGGCATGGTTATTAAAGATGGTGCCAAGATGTCGAAATCGCTGGGCAACGTTGTTTCACCGGAAGAAATTATCAGCAAATACGGCGCAGATACAGCTCGTCTCTTCATTCTCTTCGCTGCTCCGCCGGAAAGAGAATTGGAGTGGAGCGACCAAGGTGTTGAAGGCTCCTTCCGCTTCCTGAACAGGGTATGGCGTATTGTGGCTCATTTTGGACCTCAATTGGATCAACATGTAGTTTCCTATGATGTTGCTGCCTTGGACGAAGATGATAAAGAATTGCGCCGCATTCTCCATACAAGCATTAAAAAGGTAACTGATGATATTGAACAACGTTTCAATTTCAATACAGCAATCAGCTCCATGATGGAATTAGTGAATGGGCTTTATGCTTATAAGGAAAAGAAAGACAATCCGAATGCTGGGCTAGTTTTTGAAGCAATTTCATCCCTGCTTCGTTTGCTGTCTCCATTTGTTCCGCACATTACTGAGGAACTGTGGACCAAGGTTATCGATGCTAATGCCAGTGTTCATAAAGCAGCCTGGCCTTCCTACGATGAAGAGGCAATGAAGGTAGCTGAAGTTGAAGTTATTCTTCAGATCAACGGCAAGGGCAAGGAACGTATTGTAGTTCCTTCTGAAGCTACTAAAGAAGAACTGGAAGCCTTTGCTTTGTCAGATGCCAAAATCAAAGAACTCATCGGCGGCAAGGAAATCATCAAAGTGGTTTGTGTTCCAAAGAGATTGGTAAATATTGTAGTTCGTTAATAAAGATAAATAAGGGTAGTGACTCGCTTCGGCCAGTCACTACCCTTATTACTTTGTAGAGGTTCTAAATTTGAATAATAAATTGGAGAGTGTTAAGATAAAAGAAAGATAGTGAAATAGTAATATGTTATTTTTCAAACGACGCTATTCGAGACTCACGCACGGTAACGCCATCAGAGGCAGCCGGGGTGAGTCTTTTTTTATGGGGGTCTTAGGGTGAATTTGTGGGAAAAGAAAAAACTGCTTGTCATAGCTTCACTTGTAATTATTCTCGCCGGTTTGAGTATCTGGCAGAGTACACCGGGCAAACTTGAGGGAGGCGTCATACAAAATGGGGAGCAGTTGGCAGAAAGTAAAACCAAAGGTATAACGGTTTATGTCAGCGGAGAAGTGAAAAATCCGGGGATGTATGAAATGCCTGCCGGAAGCAGGGCACAGGAAGCTATCGAAAAGGCAGGAGGCATGACCTTAAATGCCAACGTCAACAAGGTTAATCTGGCTAAAAAATGTAAGGATGGTATGCAAATAAACGTGCCGGCGTTAAGTGTGAAACAAGCTAAAACGAGGGTTGGCAGTAACCAGGGAAGAAGTTCAGCGGGGAACGTGAGCAGCTCGGAAACGGGGCAGGATAAGCTGAATATAGTTAATCTAAATTCGGCGGACGTTGGAGAGCTGGAAAATTTACCGGGAGTAGGACAGTCAACGGCACAAAAAATCATTGAGTACAGACAGCAGCATCGCTTTAATAAAATTGAAGATATCATGAACGTTAAGGGCATCGGCAAGGCGAAATTTCTGAAGATGAAGGACTATCTGGAAGTCTGAAATGGCATATTCTCTCTATGGTGGGTTGTTGTTCTGTTTTGGTGATTATTTTGGGCTTTGTTACCGGCAATTTTTAAGTTTAACGTGGGTGTTGTCATCTTTAGTATTATTGATTTGTCTTGGCCTTTATTCTTTTAACAGAACGAAAGATTTAAAGGCAGGTCTTTGTGTAGTTGCCATTTTTATTTTCGTGTGTGGTTGGGCGATAGGTGCTGCCGCTGGCCGAACCGGCAGGAATGATATAGAAAAACATCTGAATCAGGAAGCAGTGCTTAATGGAACGATAATACCAGGCACGGTGAAGGAATTGGAGGACGGTGTGGTAAGCCTGCGTATGGATTGCGAGCTTATTAAGCAGGGTGATCAAACATTTGCTACTAAGGGCATTCTGCGTTTAACAATTGCCAAAGTGCCAATGAATAGCAAAATAAGGACGCTCGGCTATGGCCGGCTGAATGTTCAAGGAGAAATCAAACCTATCAGGGGTTTTGCTAATCCTGGTGTCTTTGATACCGAACTGGCTGCTAAAGTGCAGGGCATCGGTGGCAGGATGTCTGCCAAGGCTGCGCAAGTCCGGTATATTAATATTGCAAGACCTTGGTATTCTTATCTGGCAGATTTAGGCAGCGCGATGCGCGCGCAGCTGAATAAAGTTATGCCGGCAAAAGATGCCGCTATTCTTGCAGGCATGACTTTGGGTGGGTATGACGGTATTGACGAAGATACAGTAAGAAATTTTTCCACCACCGGTATCGTTCATATCCTTTCCGTATCAGGCAGTCATGTTGCACTATTGATAGGATTCGTACTTTCTTTAACGAGAGCCTTGCACGTAAGAAAAAAATTGGCTTTACCCATAGCTGCGGCAACTGTCATCAGTTACTGCCTGATTTGCGGTTTTTCACCGCCTGTCATGCGTTCAGCTCTGATGGGAATGGCAATGCTGCTTGGCCTTGTCTTGCAAAGAAATGAAGACAGCGGAGCGGTACTGGCGTTCGTTGCTATAAGCATGCTTTGTTATAGACCAATGTGGGTTTTTGATATTGGGTTTCAGCTTTCTTTTGCTTCAACCGCTGGACTGATTTACTTATTTCCTGCAATCAAGACCTTATTAGCGCACTATATGCCAAAATATTTAGCTGATGCCCTGGCTGTAACAATTGCAGCACAGCTTGCGGTTTTGCCCTTGCTTGTTCATTATTTTCATCAACTCTCTATCAGTTCACTGGCGGCGAACCTCATCGTTGTGCCTGTTGTGGAATTCATTGTGCTTTTAACGATGGCTGGTTTATTTCTGTGTTTTATTGTCAAACCGTTGGGTATTATCATCTTGATGGTTGCGAGCCTTTTGTTAGGACCTGCTTTGACCGTGACGAATTGGATAGCCAGTTGGCCTTTTGCCAGTATCATTATTGCTCGTACGCCCTTCGTAACGGCATTAATCTATTACTTGCTCATAATATGTTTGTTTCGTTTCTGGCCTTTGGCTAGCCTGACTGGCTATGAAAGAAAGATAGTAATAGCGTTAACGTGCCTCGCAATATTATTGCCTGGCTTAACAACGCACTTTGCACGGCAGCCATTTACTGTCTATTTCATTGATGTTGGTCAGGGTGATGCCGCACTTATTATTACAGCAGACAAGAAAACCATTTTGGTTGATACTGGTGGATTACGCGGCAACTACGATACCGGTGAAAGGATTATCCTTCCGTTTTTAAGGTATTTAGGTATAAACAAGCTTGATGTCTTAGCTCTTAGCCATGGGCATCATGATCATGCAGGTGGTGCGGCTGCCGTGGCACGGTCGATTCCTATAGGCTGCATTTTGCTGCCACGGGAAGAACCTAGCCAGGATGTCGCAGCTTTGCTCAACTTTGTAAAAGATAAAAGTCAGATAAAACAATTGGCAAGCGGGCAACAATACAATCTGGATACCTGCAAAATAGAAATTATTGAAGCACCACTAGCATCGTCTTTGGAGGAAAAACATAATGAAAATGAGAGTTCGGCAATTATGAAAATAACAGATAAGGGCAAGAGCGTAGTTTTTACCGGTGACGCCACAGAGGAAGAAGAAATCGCGGCAGCTGCAGCTTCCATTAAGGCTGATGTTCTTAAGGTATCGCATCATGGTTCCAAAACATCATCCTCATATGAGTTTTTGCAGGCTGTACATCCTGGGTTGGCGGTTATTTCCGTAGGTGCTGACAATAAGTTTGGACATCCTGCGCCTGAGACTTTAGAAAAATTGCAGGCAATTGGTGCAAAAGTATTACGGACAGACCAAGCAGGCAATATAAAAGTTGTTTTTGACGGTTCAAATTGCACATGGTATAGTTATCGGTATCAGGGTAATTACTTTTAGCAGGGAGTAAGAAATGGAAATTTCATCAGAAAAATTCCTCGAAACGCTGGATAAACATTTGGAAATACCAAGGCTTGTTATTATCTGGGGTGAAGAAGATTATTATAAAGAAAAAATAACGAAAGCAGTTGTGCAGGCTACTTTTGCTTCTGTTGCTGAACGTGATAGAGAAGTAACTGTTTTTGAGAAGGAATTGCCCTTAAAAGAACTAGAAACAGCTATTAACAGTTATCCGTTTTTTTCAGGGAAGAACATGGTGCTAATCAAAGAACCCAAAATTCTGAAGCAGGATAAACAACAGGAAAGCGAAACACGCAAGGAACAACAAATGCAATTAGCAGAATTACTAAGCGATCTTCCGGATTTCTGCCAGGTTGTATGTGCGGTGGCAAAGCTTGACAAACGTTCAAAGTTTTATAAGACACTTTTGCCAATTGCGGCAATCGTCGAAAGCAAGGCCATCAAATCTTATAATTTAAGGCCTTGGCTTGATGAACAGGCGGCTCTTTATGGCTGCATATGGGAATATGGCGCTGCTGAATTAGTAGTGGAATATATGGCTGCTACTGACAACGTACCCTTATTGCTTTTGGCAAATGAAATCGAAAAACTGGCAATATATGCCGGAACAAGGAAAAAATGGACGCGACAGGATGTGGAGGCCATTTTCTCTGAATTGCCGGAGGTTTCGATTTTTGCTTTGACGAATGCCATAGCTGAGAAAAAAACCGAAGAAGTGCTGACTTTACTTGCCTTGGAAGAAAAAAGGGGTACCAATGTCCTGAAGGTTGCCGGTATTGTAAGCTCGCAAATCCGGAAATTGTGGCAAGTAAAAGAACTTATGGAAGCTGGTTATGACAAAACCAGCATTGCGAATGAACTGAAGATGCATCCTTTTATTGCACAAAAAACAATGGCACAGAGTAAATCATTTACGACGGCAAGCCTGCAGAAATGTTTAACGGCACTTGCTCAACTTAATATGGACTTGCGTAAAGGCGGCAGACGCTTCGAACAGTTGGAAGAAATTCTGGTTATGTTTTTGCATGATAACTTAAATAAAGGGTGAGAAGATATTATGATTAAAGAGCCGATTCTAGTCAGTGCATGTTTTTTGGGCATTAAATGCAGATATAACGGAGAAATAAATACTAATGAAGCTATTGCTTCTTTGAGTGAAAAATACGAGCTGATACCTGTTTGCCCTGAAATACTAGGCGGTCTGGTTACACCAAGGCCAGCTGCTGAACGCCTTGGAGAGCTTGTCATTAACAAAGAAGGCGAAGATGTAACAAGCTATTTTAAGCTGGGAGCGGAAAGAACTGCTGCTATTGCTCTGGAACATGACTGCCAACAAGCGGTGTTAAAAGCACAAAGCCCTTCTTGCGGCTGTGGCATTATTTATGATGGCACTTTCAGCGGCAAGAAGATTACTGGCAATGGTGTAGCTGCTGAAAAACTTTTAGCAATGAATATTAATGTTGTTAATGAAAATACCCTGAAGAACTTAAAGTAAAAATCAGGAATTCTGCCATAGGCATGGGATACAGAGTTTCAAGAATAATTGTGGGAGGTAGGAATTTATGTTGCTGGCATTATTACAAAAAGGTTTTGGCAATGACATCGATTTGAACTGTGCTGAAAAAATGCTTTACGGAGCAAATTGGGCATACGATTTGAAACTTACGCCAGAGGCTTTAAAACTGGCTGCCGGTTTTGGCGGCGGTATGGGTGTGGAAAGCATTTGCGGTGCAATTACCGGCGGAATTATGGTTTTAAGCCATCTCTATGTAAAACAACGTTCCCATGAAAGCAATCGCATCAAAGAGTTGGAAACAGAATTTATTGAAACCTTTAAAAATGAAATGGGTTGCATCGATTGCAAGTGCCTTAAAGAAAAATACAGGAATGATGAGATTAAGTGTAACCTTGTAATTTTTAAAGCAGCGGAAATACTTGACCGAATCATAGCAAGAGAAAGTGCAAGTACTGAATAAGACATAAAAAAACCTGCTCAAATGAGCAGGTTTTTTGTTATTTTAAAATTAAAATATTTCTTGGGGTTTAAGGTTATTACGAACTACATTATAAAGTAAAACCGCTATAACGACAGAAGGGATAGCGCTTGTTGCCATGGAGATGGCACAGTTTATGGAAGAAATTTCAGCAACCTGCGGTGCATAGCCTAAGATATATACCTTAAAAGCATAGCGGATAAGAGGCTCAGTAACCACATTTACCAGACAACTGCCAATGGAAGCAATGAGAGTAGCTGTATAGATTTTCTTTTGATCTGTAAGTTCATTGAGATGCATGATGTTGTGAGCAAAGAAACTGGCAGATAAGCCGATTAGCAGTTTTGAGAGGAATGTAGGCGGTGCTGAAGTCATATAGCCGGCCAGAATATCAGCCAGAGTCAAGCCGACTGCACCAGTCAGAGCACCATATTTACCGCCTAAAAGCAATGCGGAAAGAATTATGAAAGCATGCCCGATATAAATTTTGCCCGTCATACCGCCGCCCATTGGTATTTCTATGCGCAAATAGGCAAAGCAGACGAATGCCATAGCGGCGAACATGGAAGCCAAAGTTAGTTTTCGTAGATTTTTACCATCAATCATTGTTTGCGTACCTCGATTTTTTTAGATTAAACCAAGTCTAACGCAAAACTGCTAGGTAAAAAACATCCAGTTTTATAAAAATTTAAAGGGACAGTTTAAAGACACAAAAAAACCCGCTCCAATGAGCAGGTTTATATTGTTGCTATTCCATTGCATTTACACGTTTAGCAAGTCTGGATTTCTTGCGGGCTGCTGCGTTTTTATGGATAATACCTTTACGGGCAGCTTTATCAAGTAAACCGGTTGCATTAACGAAAGTTGTCTGTGCTACTTCTTTAGTACCAGTTTCAGCAACAGCAACCACTTTGCGAGAAGCATTGCGGAGAGCCGCTTTAATAGGTGCGTTTTTTGCACGACGTTCTGCATCGGTTTTTACGCTACGGATAGAAGATTTAATATTTGGCAATGAATTCACCTCCTAAAAATTACTTTACCAATGAATTTTATCACGATAGATGATTTTTGGCAAGACCTTTGTTAAAAGTAACTTATGTTATATAACAAACTATTTTATCTCAAAACATAAAGTACATATTTTGAAAACTCTCAAAAAGAAGTATTTAAAGTTTATAAGACAAGGATTAAAGAGTTCCTCTGGCCGCTTCCACACGCGACAATTCGCCTGCAGGCAGTCGGTCGCTGACGTGCAGCAGGCCCGTCACTTCTTTAGCCCTTGCCTTCATTTGAAAAAGTATCAATATGTGCTGTTTTTAAGAAGCTGGCGGTTATCTTGCTAGAAAAGCTTACAGAATGTTATAATCATAGTTACGAATATAATATCAAATATTTATATATTTAGCTACTAAGAAAGACTGAGGTAAAAGAATGTCGCAGGAACTAATTAGAAATTTTTCAATCATTGCCCATATTGACCATGGTAAATCAACTCTCGCAGACCGTCTTATTGAGAGCACAGGAACATTATCAAAACGTGAAATGGAAGAACAGGTGCTTGATCAGCTGGACTTGGAACGTGAAAGAGGCATTACGATTAAAGCACAGGCTGTACGTATTTCCTATGACGCAAAAGACGGGAAAACTTATATGCTTAATTTAATCGATACCCCTGGACATGTTGATTTTACGTATGAAGTATCGCGTGCCTTGGCTGCTTGTGAGGGCGCGCTGCTTGTTGTAGATGCCAGCCAGGGAATTGAGGCACAAACGCTGGCCAATGTTTATTTGGCGCTAGAGCATGACTTGGAGATAATACCTGTCATTAACAAAATTGACCTTCCCAGTGCCGATCCGGAAAAAGTTAAGAAAGAAATTGAAGAAGTTATTGGCATCGATGCTTCAGAAGCTGTGTTTACCAGTGCCAAAACTGGTTTTGGTATAGAAGAAGTACTGGAAGAAATTGTCAAAAAAGTTCCGCCTCCGCAAGGTGATAAAACGAAACCGCTGAAAGCGCTGGTTTTTGATTCGAAATTCGACGCTTACAAAGGCGTTGTTTTATATATTCGTGTTGTCGATGGAGAAATCCGCAAGGGCATGAGTATTAAAATGATGGCTACGGGTAAGGTTTTTGAGGTAACAGAAGTTGGTGTCTTCAAACCTGATCTGGTAAACGTTGACGTGCTGGAAGTTGGCCAGGTTGGTTTTTTTGCTGCGGCAATTAAGAATGTTAAGGACGCACGTGTAGGTGATACTGTTACTGACAACAAAAATCCTGCTAATGCACCTTTGCCGGGTTATCGTAAAGCAACGCCGATGGTTTACTGCGGTTTATACCCTGTTGAAAATTCTGATTATGATAATTTACGTGATGCTTTGGAAAAATTGCAGCTCAACGATGCTTCCTTAGTTTTCGAACCGGAAACTTCACTTGCTCTTGGCTTCGGTTTCCGCTGCGGTTTCTTGGGCCTCCTGCATATGGATGTCATCAAGGAAAGGCTGGAGAGAGAGTACGGACTGACTCTTATTACCACGGCACCTAACGTTATTTATCAAGTATTCCTTACGGATGGCAATGTTGAAATGATTGACAATCCGGCACTTTTCCCGGATCCAACAGTCATAGATCATGTCGAGGAACCTTATGTAAGAGCAACTATCATTGCCCCAAAGGAATATGTTGGACAGGTTATGGAGCTCTCCCAGGAAAAACGCGGCGAGTATGAGAATATGACTTATGTTGATGATAATCGCGTTATGATCCACTATTCTTTGCCGCTCAGTGAGATTATTTATGATTATTTTGACCGTTTGAAATCGGCTACCAGAGGCTATGCTTCCCTTGATTATGAACTTCATGGCTATCGCCCTTCCAGTCTGGTGAAAGTAGATATCCTTCTTAATGGCGAACCGGTTGATGCCTTGTCAGCAATTGTGCATAGGGAAAGTGCGCAAAGAAGGGGTCGTCAGCTTGTTGAAAAATTAAGAGGCTTGATTCCTCGCCAAATGTTTGAAATTCCTGTGCAGGCAGCCATCGGCAATAAAGTAATTGCCCGTGAAACAGTACGCGCTATGCGTAAAGATGTTTTGGCTAAATGTTACGGCGGTGATATTTCGCGTAAGCGCAAACTGCTGGAAAAACAAAAAGAAGGCAAAAAGCGTATGAAGCAGGTTGGCAGCGTTGAATTGCCGCAAGAAGCCTTCATGGCAATATTGAAAATGGATTGATAAAAATGAAAAAACAGTGGGAACAAGTTCAGGGGATATACATACATATCCCCTTTTGTATGCAAAAATGCTTATATTGTGATTTTGCTTCTTTCGCAGGCAAGAACGACCTAATGCACCAATATGCGGTGGCTTTGGCGAACGAAATCAGGCGCAGAGCAGCAGAAATGCCTGTTAGTGAACGAGCCACTCTCTACTTTGGCGGTGGTACTCCTTCTCTATTGCCTATTGATGATTTAAAAATAATAATCAATGCTCTCAAAGAAACAGAGTTATGGCGTGAACCGGCAGAAGTAACCATGGAAATGAATCCGGGAACGGTAGATTTTGCCAAACTGTGCCAATATCGCGAAATGGGCATTGATAGGGTCAGCTTCGGCGTTCAAAGTTTGAATGACGAAGAATTGAAAATAATTGGCCGTCTGCATACGGCAAGTGAAGCCTTAATGGCTATCGAACAGGCTTCCAAGGCTGGTTTTGAGCGGATTAGCGCTGACCTTATCTTTGGCTTGCCAACGCAAACGTTGGCTACATTTAAAGATAATCTGGCTACTATCGTAGATTCTGATATCAGTCACCTGTCAGTTTATGGGCTTACTGTTGAAGAAGGGACACCGTTAGCAGCTATGCTGGCAAATGGTTCTTTGGTGTTACCCAGCGAAGAAGAAGCTGAAATGATGTATGACCATACTATTAGCTATTTAGAAGAGCAGGGATTATGTCGCTACGAAATATCGAATTTTGCACGATCAGGCCAGGAATCGCTGCATAATCTTGTTTATTGGCGTTATTTACCATACTTCGGATTTGGCAGTTCAGCCTGTTCGTATAACGGCAAACAGAGGATGAGCAATGTGGCAGATATTGAAAGTTACATAAGAGGCGCGGCACCAACCATCGAAAAGCTGCCTGCAAGGACAAGTTTGGCAGAATTTATGTTCTTAGGTCTGCGGACTACGGAAGGAATTAATTTATCTATTGCCAAAGAACGTTTCGGCGTTGAAGTCATGTCTATGTTCGGACAGGAGATAGAAAAATATATTAACAGGGAAATGCTGAGCTTTGATCGGGCTGCCAACAATCTAAAACTAACTAAACTTGGCATGAAATTCGGCAACGAAATTTTCGAGTTATTTTTATAATCTTTTTATAAAAACTTGATAAGCACATGCGAAAATATCTCTGAAAAAATTAAAGATTAAAACTTGGATACCAATGCTTTTAGAGTGTGCCAAGAAAGGCAAGGTGTAAAGAGTTCCTCTGGCCGCTTCCACACGCGACAATTCGACTGCAAGCAGTCGGTCGCTGATGTGCAGCAGGCCCGTCGCTTCTTTGCCCCTTGTCTTTTAGACATTCGGTGCATCTTTCTGAGCTTTTTATAATATACCTTTCGGCTTGTAAGACAATATTAATTTTGCTTCATATTTTTCTATAATCTTTCTGTAAAAAGCTTGACAACAAGAGTTCTAAGTGGTAATTTTATATCAGATGTTAGCACTCCAATAGAGAGAGTGCTAACAAAGAAAAGGCAGGAGGTGTAATGGTGCTTAATGAAAGAAAGAAAAGAATCCTGCAAATAATTATTGAAGATTATATTTCAACAGCAGAACCAGTTGGCTCACGCACCATTGCCCGCAAGTTTGATTTAGGTCTTAGCCCTGCTACGATTCGTAATGAGATGTCAGACCTGGAGCTTCTGGGTTATTTGGAACAGCCGCATACATCGGCTGGCAGAATACCATCAGCGATGGCCTATCGCTTTTATGTAGATTCTATGGTTGAACCTGGCACTCTTACAGAGAATGATCAGGCTTTGATTGATGCCTGGTACCGTGAACGTATCAGAAATATTGATGGAATCTTCCAATCAACAGCAAAAATTCTGTCGCGGATGACCAAAAATGTTTCGATGGTTTTGGCCAATAGGCAAATCAATCGTCTTTTCCGGTATGTTAAGTTCTTACCATTGGATGGACAGCGAGCAATTCTTTGTCTTATTACCGACGACGGCATCGTAGACAATTGTGTTATTGATGTCCCATTGGGTATGAAACAGGAAGAAATGGATTATTTGGCAAATCGAATCAGCAATAAACTGCAAGGTCATAATATTGCTGAAATCAACGGTGAAATGCTGCGGGATGTGTACACTGAACTGTCAAGCGACAAGCAGCTGTTTGCTTCAATTATTGAGGCCTTAAGGCATGTCGGTTCCAATAATAATGAACAAAGAGTCTTTTTGGGTGGAACGAGACAGCTTTTAAATCAACCTGAATTTCGCAATGTCGAGAGAATTAAAGATCTTCTGGCTATTCTTGAAGAAGAGAAGGTCTTGAAAGATATTCTTCACGCTGGTGAAAATTCTGGAATAAAAATCACAATAGGCTCCGAAAATAAATTCACAGGTATTCAAGACTGCAGTATGGTACAAGCTACTTACCGGTTAAACGGAATGGTAGTCGGTACGATGGCGGTGCTTGGACCAACAAGAATGGAATATGGCAAAATAATCTCAGTTATGGATTATTTGCATCAACATTTGCGAGACCTGTTTGGTGAGGACAAGAAATAAGCATATACGAAGGAGGAAGCGTGTTGCAGAAACAAGAGACACAAGAAGTGCTTGAAGAAATCAAGCAGGAAAACGTAGAACCTGTTACAACGGAAAACGTTGAAAATAAAGGTGATGCGGCTGAAGAGACACAGATTCCTGTGCCAGATGAGAAAGACCAGAAAATTGAAGAACTGCAAAATCGTATTTTGCGGCTGCAAGCTGATTTCGATAATTTCCGCCGCCGTACAACAAAGGAGCAATCTCAGTTATCAACATTCGTTACTGCTAATGTTGTAGAGAAATTCCTGAAAGTACTTGATAGCTTTGAACGTGCGGAAGAAAGCATGGCTAAAGCTAATGATGTTGAAAGCATCCGTGTTGGTCTGGAAATGATTCAAAGACAGCTGACGCAAATTTTCAAAGAGCTTTCTGTAGAGGAAATTTCGGCACAAGGCCAGAAATTTGATCCTTCTTTCCATGAAGCAGTTATGCGTGGAGAAAACGCTGAGCTTGAGGATGAAACTATTGAAGCTGTATTCGAAAAGGGATATAAGCTTAATGATAAAGTAATCCGCCATAGCAAAGTTAAAGTAGTAAGTAATAATTAGTTTTTAATTTACTAAATTCAAATAGAAAACAGGTTTTTGAGGAGGAATAAAAATGTCTAAAGTTATTGGTATTGACTTAGGTACAACGAATTCTGTAGTTGCTGTAATGGAAGGTGGCGAACCAACCGTTATTTCTACCCAGGAAGGTGGTCGTTTAACCCCTTCTGTTGTTGGTTTTTCTAAATCCGGTGAGCGTCTTGTTGGACAATTGGCAAAAAGGCAGGCTATTTCTAACCCTGACCGTACTGTCAGTTCCATTAAACGTCACATGGGAACTGATTACAAAGTAACAATTGATGATAAAAAATATTCTCCGGAAGAAATTTCCGCGATGATTCTGCAAAAGTTAAAAGAAGATGCTGAAAAATATCTGGGCGAAAAAATAACCCAAGCAGTTATTACTGTACCTGCTTATTTCAGCGACAGCCAACGTCAGGCAACTAAAGACGCTGGTAAAATAGCAGGCCTCGAAGTTCTGCGTATTATCAACGAACCTACTGCTGCTGCATTGGCTTATGGTATTGATAAAACCAATGATCACACTGTTTTGGTTTATGACCTTGGCGGCGGTACCTTCGACGTTTCCATTCTGGAGATGGGCGACGGCGTTTTCGAAGTTAAAGCAACAAATGGTGATACACATCTTGGCGGCGATGACTTTGATGAACGTATTATGAACTGGATGATTGGCGAATTTAAGAAAGAAACCGGTATAGATCTTTCTGTTGACCGTATGGCTTTGCAACGTTTGCGTGAAGCATCAGAAAAAGCAAAAGTTGAATTGTCCGGTGTTTTGACTACCAACATTAACTTGCCGTTCATTACTGCAGGTGCTGATGGTCCTAAACATCTTGATATGAATCTGACCAGAGCTAAGTTTGATGAATTAACAGCTGATCTTGTTGAAAGAACAATGGGACCAACTCGTAAAGCACTATCTGACGCAGGCTTGACTTCAAATGATATTGAAAAGGTTATCTTGGTTGGCGGATCTTCCCGTATTCCGGCTGTTCAGGATGCTATTAAGAAAATATTGGGCAAAGAACCACATCGTGGCGTTAACCCGGATGAATGCGTCGCAGTTGGCGCTGCTATTCAAGCAGGTGTTTTGGCTGGTGAAGTAAAAGACGTTCTGCTTCTTGATGTAACTCCATTGTCTTTGGGTATTGAAACTCTGGGCGGAGTATTCACGAAGATTATTGATCGTAATACCACCATTCCTACTTCTCGCAAACAAGTATTCTCGACTGCTGCCGACAATCAACCTTCCGTTGATATTCACGTCCTGCAAGGCGAACGCGAGATGGCTGCTGATAATAAAACTCTTGGTCGCTTTGAACTTGGCGGTATTCCGGCAGCTCCGCGTGGTATTCCTAAAATCGAGGTTGCTTTCGACATTGATGCCAACGGTATCGTAAATGTTAGTGCTAAAGACCTTGGCACTGGCAAAGAACAAAAAATCACCATTACTTCTTCCGGCACATTGAATAAGGACGAAGTTGAGCGTATGGTTAAAGAAGCAGAAGCTAATGCTGAAGCTGATAAAAAACGTAAAGACGTTGTTGAAGTACGCAACCAGGCTGACTCCCTCTGCTATCAAGCTGAAAAAACCATTAAAGATATGGAAGGCAAAGGCAGCGAAGAGTTAGTTAAAAAAGTGGAAGCAGCGCTTGTAACACTTAAAGAAACGCTGAAAGGCGACGATGCAGAAAAAATTAAGGCTGATACAGAAGCATTGACAAAACCGCTTTATGAACTGTCTGCAGAGCTTTATAAACAAACCGAGGCAGCTAAAGGCCCAGAAGGCGCTGCTGGCGCAGAAAAGAAAGCAGCGGACGATGTAGTTGATGCAGAAGTTGTCGACGAAGATAAAAAATAATTAGCCTTAGGATGGTGTGAACTTTGAGCAAAAGAGATTATTATGACGTGCTAGGGGTTTCTAAGACCTCCACAGCGGACGAAATTAAAAAAGCATATCGCAAATTGGCACGTCAGTATCATCCTGATGTAAACAAAGACAATCCTGATGCAGCTGAAAAATTCAAAGAGTGTTCTGAAGCTTACAGCGTTTTATCTGATGAAACAAAACGTGCCCAGTACGACCAATTTGGTCACGCCGCCTTCGAAAATGGAGGCGGCGCTGGTGCTGGTGCCGGTGGTTTTGGCGGATTTGGCGGCTCTGGCGGTATGGAAGATATTTTTGACATGTTTTTTGGCGGACAGGGTCGCGGTGGCTTTGGCTCCTCGCGTCGGAGCAAGAATGGTCCGCAGCGTGGTGCAGATTTACGTTTGGATCTGGAAATAACATTCGAAGAAGCTGCTTTTGGCGTTGAAAAGGAAGTAAGACTTAATAGAGAAGATACCTGTGATCACTGCCAAGGTTCCGGCGCGGAACCAGGCAGCGAAATAGAAGTCTGCCCTGATTGCCATGGTACTGGCGAAATCCAGTTTACGCAAAATACAATGTTTGGACAGATGGTTAACGTGCGTCCTTGCGCTCGCTGCCATGGAGAGGGCAAGATTTTTAAGAACCCATGTAAGGTGTGCAGCGGCAGCGGCAGGCTGAAAAAGGAAAAGAAACTTAAGGTAAAAATTCCTGCAGGGGTTGATACTGATTCCCGCTTGCGCGTATCAGGCGAAGGCGAAGCAGGTGTCAGAGGCGGTTCAAAAGGCGACTTGTATGTTTACCTTTATGTGAAACCGCACAAGTTCTTTGAACGTGATGGCACAACTATTCTCTGCGAAGTTCCAATCAATATTGTGCAGGCAACTTTGGGTGCTGAAATCAAAGTGCCTACGCTTGATGGCCAGGTAGTGATGAAAGTGCCGGAAGGAACACAGCCAGGTAAAGTATTGAGACTTAAGGGCAAAGGTATTGCCAGCCTCCGCAACGGTGTTCGCGGCGACCAACTGGTAACCATCAAGGTGGTTGTTCCTAATAAGCTTACAGATAAACAAAAGGATGCATTGAAAAAGTTTGCTGATGTCAGCGGCGATAACATTAATCCTGAAGAAAAGAGCTTTTTGAAGAAAATTGCAGATTTATTTAAATAAGGCTATATATTCCCGGCCGAACATAGATAGGAGCAGTTAAATGCAATGGGTTGAGGTTAGTATTCAAACTACACATGCAGCTACGGAAGCCGTGGCTGATGTCTTCCATTCTTTGGGGGCTGGCGGGGTTGTTATTGAAGACCCTTTGCTGCTCAATACTTTGCGTACGTCGGGTACTTGGGAACTGTGTGATATTCCTGAACAGGAAAATACGGAAATAGTTGTTGTTACAGCTTATTTCCCTGATGACAGTGAATTGCATGATCGTCTCGCTGCGGTAGAAGAAGAAATGACAGCGATAGAAGAGCGTATTGGTTCTTGCCGGTTTGGCAATACCTGCTTCCGCACCATATCAGAGACTGATTGGGAGAATGAATGGAAACAATTTTTCCATACAACCCGTATTACCGAACATATTGTCATAAAACCAACATGGGAAGAGTATGAAGCTGAGCCGGATGATAAGGTGATTGAGCTTGATCCCGGCATGGCCTTTGGTACCGGTACTCATCATACCACCGGCATGTGCATGCGCAGGCTGGAAAAGGTTATCGAACCTGGTATGACGGTTTTTGATGTTGGTACCGGCAGCGGTATTCTTTCTATTGCGGCAGCTAAACTTGGCGCTAAATATGTCAAGGCTATTGATATTGATGCGACGGCTGTAAAAGTTGCACGCGAAAACATTGCCAATAACAAGTTGTCTTCTGTAATTGAAGTTGCCAAAGGCGACTTGCTGCATGCAACAGAAGGCAAAGCTGATGTTATCATCGCCAATATTATTGCCGATATAATTATTATGCTGCTGCCTGATATTCCTGGCAGATTGAACAAAGACGGTATTTTCCTGGCAAGCGGTATTATTTCTGACCGTCTTGAGGATGTAACAGAAGCTGCCAAAAACAACGGTCTTTATGTTGAAGCAGTGGATACACAAGGCGGCTGGGTAGTTATGCAAATGCGCAGGGAGGAATAACTTTGCATCGGTTTTTCGTTTCGCAGACTTTTGCGGAAGAAATGCAAATAGTAGGCACAGATGCGCATCATATCAGTAATGTACTGCGGATGCGTGTCGGCCAGCATATTCAGATTGTTAGCAGCGACCGTGTTACGGCTTTGATGGAAATCAAAGCTTTGACAGCGGACGCTGCTTTCGTTCGTCTTGTTAAGCTTATTGAACAAGTGAATGAACCTTCTGTAAGAATAATTCTGGCTCAAGGCTTGGCTAAAGGCGAAAAAATGGATTTTATCATCCAAAAGGCTGTTGAAGTAGGCGTTAATACTATTGTTCCGGTTGCAATGGAACATTCGGTCGTAAAACTTGATAAGAACAAAGCGGAGAAAAAGGTCGAAAGATGGCAGAAAATAGCTGAAGAAGCGGCCAAACAAAGCAAGCGTGATATAGTTCCCAAAGTAACAAGTGTTATGAATCTGGACGAAGTTTTGCATAGTTTTGCCAGCTCGACCAAATTAATGGCTTATGAGAGCGAAACCAAATTAGGTTTAAAAAAAGCCTTATCTGAAATTCAGAATATAGAAGAGGTTTTACTTATTATAGGTCCTGAAGGCGGTATAGCAGGAAAAGAGCTTAAAGCAGCTGAACTGGCTGGCGTACAGACTTTTAGCCTGGGTAACCGCATTTTAAGGACAGAAACAGCAGGGCTTGTCTCTGCTACAGCTATTTTGTATGAAACAGGAGACTTGGGAGGCTAGCAGATGAGAAAAATTGCTTTTTATACTTTGGGCTGCAAAGTCAACCAGTCAGACACAGCCAGCATGGAGAGATTATTCCGTGAGGCTGGTTATGAAATTGTCGATTTTGCTGAAAAAGCTGATATATATTTGATCAATACCTGTGTTGTTACCAATATGGGACAAAGAAAATCCAGACAGATGATTCATAGGGCAATTCGTAAAAATCCTAATGCTTTCATTGTCGTTTCCGGTTGCTATCCGCAGACGGCGGCTGAAGAAGTAAAAGCAATACAGGGCGTAGATCTTATTATTGGCAATCAGGACAGGGCGGCAGTGGTCACTCTCGTAGAAGCTGCAGCTACTGAGCAGAGTATTGATGCCTATGATAATGTAAAAAAACTAAGCGCGCAGACAGCTTTTGAAGAATTATCAGCCGACTGTGAAACAGAAAAAACAAGAGCTTTCCTGAAAATTCAGGAGGGTTGTAATCAGTTTTGTACATACTGCATCATACCTTACGCACGTGGACCACTGCGTTCGCGAAGCCTGGAGAACATTAAAGATGAAGTGGAAAAGCTGGTTGCAGCTGGATTTAGCGAAGTTGTTCTAATAGGCATTCATTTAGGAGCCTATGGCAAGGAACTAAAAAACGGTACCAGCTTGACCGATGCTGTAAAGGCTGCGCTTGCAGTGACGGGTCTTGCACGGGTGAGACTTGGCTCTTTGGAATCAGTAGAAGTTGGCGAAGATTTGCTGGATCTTATGGCTAGCGATGAAAGAGTGCAGCGCCAATTGCATTTACCTTTGCAAACCGGGTGCGACGATGTTTTAAAAAGCATGCACAGACCTTATGATACCAAGATTTTTGCAGAACTAATTCAAAAAATCCGTGCAAAATTGCCGGATGTTGCAATCACTACTGATGTTATTGTTGGTTTCCCGGGGGAAACTGAAGAAAATTTTGCAGCAACAAAAGAGTTTGTTAGGTCCTGTGGCTTCAGCAAAATTCATATTTTCCCTTTTTCACCGCGCAAGGGTACACCAGCGGCTTCTTTTAGCGGAGTGGTTTCCGAGAAAGTTAAGCAAAGACGCGCAGTAGAATTAGCCGAAGTGGATAGAGAAAGTCATGAGAAATATTGTGAGTCTATGCTGGATAAGACGGTGACAGTATTATTTGAGCAGGAATCAGCAGAAGGCTTGTGGGAAGGTCTTAGCGGCAATTATGTAAGAGTATATGCTAAGAGCGAAGATAATTTGTCAGGTAAGATACGCAAGATAACGTTGAAAGACCTGTATAAAGATGGCATGATTGGAGAAATACTCTGATTTCTGCTTAATTTTCTTGTAAATGAAGGATTATTTGCTCTCTTAGCGAATATGTCATTCGTACCAAGAAGGGGGGGATAAAAAATGGATGATTGCATTTTTTGTAAGATAATCAAAGGTGAAATACCATCAAAAAAAGTTTATGAAGACGAAGAAATGATTGTTATTCATGACGTTGCACCTGGTGCCCCCTGCCATGTTTTGTTACTTCCGAAAAAACACATGCAGAATATTATTACTGCCGATTTAGAGATTGTGAAACATGTCATGAGTAAAATCGGCGATGTAGCTAAAATAATGGGCGTTGAAGAAAATGGTTTCCGCGTAGTAATCAATACCGGTGTTGATGGTGGACAAAGTGTAGAACACCTTCATTTTCATCTGCTTGGCGGCAAGAAGCTTGGCTGGCCGCCTTGTTAGGAGCTTGACAGCTAGCGTTGCTCTGAAGTATAATGAAACGGTGTAATTGAATAAACGCACTTCCCTAAAGGTCGTTGTGGAGGGAGGGAGAACAGATGACAGAAATCAAAGTTGGCAAAACGGAGACACTTGATAGTGCACTTCGCCGCTTTAAAAGAGCAACCCAAAAGGCTGGGGTTCTTTCTGAGGTTAGGAAACGCGAACACTATGAAAAACCTAGCGTAAAGCGTAAAAAGAAATCCGAGGCAGCAAGAAAGCGCAAGACCAGATAATTGGGAGGCCTCTGTATGTCTATTAAAGACCTTTTGACAGAAGATATGAAGCAAGCAATGAAGGACAAGGAGAGCGGCAAGTTGCGCTTGAGTGTCATTCGTATGGCTCGTGCTAACATTAAGAACATCGAAATCGATGAAAAACGGGAACTGAACGATGATGAGGTTCTGGCTGTTTTGGTGAAAGAAGTTAAGATGCGTCAGGATTCCTTGGAAGAATTTGCTAAGGCCGGACGTGAAGAACTTGTTGAGCAGGCGAAGCAGGAAATTGCTATTCTCAGAAAATATCTTCCTGAACAGTTAAGTGATGAAGAGTTGAGAGCATTAGTTGAAGAAGCTGTTGCTGAAACTGGAGCTGCTGGCCCGAAGGATATGGGTAAGGTTATGGCTGCTTTAATGCCAAAAACAAGGGGCCGTGCTGATGGTAAACGTATTAATACCATGGTGCGGGAGCTTTTAAAGTAAAAGCATGATGGGAGGGTAATTATTACCCTCCTTTTTTGTTTACCTGTTTGCAATAAAGTTTGCCTAACATTTTATTACAAAGTATAATATTTGTGTAATCTGAGAGCGGAGGGACAAATATGAAGAAATCACTGCTAATATTAACATTATTGCTTGTTTGTCTACCCTTAATTGGTGCAGAAGCTGCCAGAGCGCTTCCGATTGACTTGTACCCAACAGATGAAGACTTGGCAGGAAGATGGTTTTTGTTCCCCCAGGTTAAAGCGGTGTTGCTTACCGTAATCATTTTGGGGATTCTTACCGAAGTCAAAACTGCTGGTGCAGGAATTGCCGGAGGCATAGCAATTATTGCGGCAGCGGCTCTTTTCGGAATGAATTTTGTTAGTGGAGCCGGCAGTTGGCTGGAAGTGCTGCTTTTTATACTTGGCATGGGTCTATTGATTTTGGAAGTATTTGTTCCTGGTTTTGGTCTCTTTGGCATTGCAGGTATCTTGAGCATGTTGGCCAGTTTTTATTTTGTGCTGGGCGGCAATGTTTCTGCATTGAATTGGCTGGCTGTCAGCATAGTTGCGGCGTTGGCAATTTTTGCGCTGCTGATAAAATATTTGCCTTCGAATCCAGCCTGGAATTTGTTTGTTTTAAAGGATAAGCAGGAAAATAGTGAAGGCTATAGCGTAACACCTGACATGACGCAGTATGCTGGTAAAGCCGGTGTAGCTGTCACTACGCTAAGGCCTGCAGGCATTGCACTTGTTGATGGTGCCCGCATAGATGTTGTGACTTTTGGTGATTATATTGATGCAGGTACCAACATAGTTGTTGTAAGAGTTGAAGGCAGTAAGATTTTCGTAAAGATACAGCAAAAAGACGAGTAATAACTATAAAAAAATAAAAAGGAGTTGAAGTGCGTAATGTTACAATTTATTCTCGGCAGTGGCTTCGTAATTATCCTGGCTGTTCTCGTAATAGTTCTGTTCTTGAATTTTGTGCCTATTGGCCTGTGGATTTCTTCCATGGCTGCTGGTGTCGATGTCGGTATCTTTAATTTGATTGGCATGCGGCTGCGCCGTGTTCCAGCTTCCCAAATTGTTTTGCCATTGGTAAAGGCTAATAAAGCCGGCCTTGGCGTGAATGTCAATCAATTGGAAGCACATTATCTGGCTGGCGGTAATGTTGATAGGGTGATTGATGCTTTGATTGCCGCGCAAAGAGCTGAAATTCCTTTGACCTTTGAACGTGCCTGCGCAATTGATTTAGCAGGGCGTGACGTTCTGGAAGCTGTACAGATGAGCGTTAATCCTAAAGTCATTGAGACTCCATTGGTTTCAGCGGTTGCCAAAAATGGTATTGAACTGAAAGTTAAAGCACGTGTAACAGTTCGTGCTAATATTGATCGTTTGGTCGGCGGCGCCGGTGAAGCAACTATCATTGCCCGTGTAGGTGAAGGTATTGTCACAAGTGTTGGTTCTTCTAAAGATCATAGTGAAGTACTGGAGAACCCAGATCACATTTCTAAAACAGTTTTAGCTAAAGGGTTGGATGCAGGTACGGCATTTGAAATTCTTTCGATAGATATTGCGGACGTTGACGTTGGCCGCAATATTGGTGCGGAACTGATGACTGACCAGGCCGAGGCGGACAAACGTATTGCCCAGGCTCGTGCTGAGGAAAGACGCGCAATGGCAGTTGCTAAAGAGCAGGAAATGAAAGCTGCTGTACAGGAAATGCAGGCAAAAGTTGTGGAGGCTCAATCTGAAGTTCCTAAGGCTTTGGCTAAAGCTTTGGAATCTGGCAATATTGGCGTAATGGATTATTATCGCATGAATAATATCATAGCTGATACTAAGATGCGTGAAGTTATTGGTGATCCTGGCGCAGACCAGGATTTGTCAAAAGGTGATCATACAAAATAAAGCGTCAGTGAGGATAAAATGGATAATATTTTATTTCTGATTGTTTGGGGATTGTTTATTTTTGTATTGCCTAATATTTTTGGCAAAAAAAATAAGAAGGATAAAACTTACAAATATCCAGATGAAAAAACAGAAACTACTACGCCTGCAAAAGCTAAGAATACCGACAGCCCATGGTTAACGTGGGGGTTGCCTGAACCAAAGCGGCCGGAAACAGAAGCACAGGTGAAAGAAGAAATAACACCTGCGTCTGAGTATATGTCAGCATTAAAGCGAATCAGGCAGGAAAACCCAACACAGAAAACTGCAGCCGCTGCTGTTGTAAAAGACGTACGGCCAAAGAAACGTTTGACACGTGAGGATTTAAAACGTGGTTTTATCATGACGGAAGTGTTAGGCAAACCGCGGGCGCTTAATCCCTATAACGATAAATTTTAAAAAACAAAAAAGTACACTACAAATGTTTGAATAATATCGACATTTGCGAGTGTACTTTTTTCTTGCAAATTAGTAAAAGAAAAGCTTATAATAATGCCTGCAAGTTTATAGGATGAATAATAACCGATTTGGCTGTATGCTAAAAATATTACCGAAAGGAGACTTGAATTTCATGCTGAAAAAGGTAGCCGCGATTCATGATTTGTCATGTGTAGGACGCTGTTCACTATCCGTTGTCATACCGCTTTTGTCAGCAATGGGAGTTCAGGCCTGTCCTCTGCCTACGGCAGTTTTGAGTTCACACTCTGGGGGATTCCAAGATGTTGTTTGCAAGAATTTAACGGAAGAAATGAAGTTGTTTAGTGAACAATGGGAAATGAACAAGCTTGAATTTGATTGCGTTTACAGCGGTTTTTTGGCTTCTGTAGAACAAATTGAAATAACTAAAGAATTTATAAGAAATTTTACCAACGAGGAAAGTCTGGTTTTAGTAGATCCAGTTATGGGAGATGAGGGAAAACCTTATTCTTTGATCACATCCGAACTCATTGCGAACATGAGAACTTTGATTGCGGAGTCGGATATAATTACGCCAAATTACACAGAGGCTTGCTTCCTTTTGAAAAAGGAGTATCAAGGTAGTGACATAAATTGGCGGGAATTGATGCCGTGGTTAACTGAGCTTGCTGAAATGGGACCTGAACGAGTAGTTATAACGGGAATTCCAGATAAGGATAAATTGCTGAACCTGGGCTATGAGAAAAGTACTGGTGCTTTTTTTATGGTTTCTAACCAGCGTATCGGAGAGAGGTATCCTGGAACAGGAGATATTTTTGCCAGTGTCTTATTAGGGAGGCTGCTGTGTGCAGAAGGCTTCGGCACTGCATTGTATAAGGCTGGCGATTTTGTTGCCGAGGCAATTACGGCCACTCAAGAGCTGAATTTGCCAGTGCGTGAAGGGCTGGCTTTTGAGCACGTAATTGAGCAAGTGAATCTTTAATCTGTCCCGCCCATAATTTAAAAAACTGACTGTTTGTTTCGCGATTGATGTGTTGTATACTTGACATTAAAAAAGCGAGGTGTATTGATATGACAAATAGAAGGCTGAATGTCAAAGATGTAGCTTATATTTCTGTTTTGGCTGCGCTTTGCGTTCTTGCAACTTTTATAAAAATTCCTTTTGGTTCCGGCGCTATGGTTCATTTGGGAACCGGTATGGTTTTTACATCAGGAATTCTTTTCGGTGGCGTTTATGCAGGGTGGGCGGCTGCTATCGGTTCGGCATTTTATGATCTTTTATTGGGATTTTCACCTTATACTTTTTGGTCGTTCTTTATAAAAGGGATAGCTGGATATCTGGTCGGAATGATCGCGATGGGACCATTTCCTAATTATGGAAGGACGACGGCAAGAGCAGGCTTCCTGCGAATTCTTTTAGCTTGTTTTGTCGCAGCTATGTGGACGCTGCTCGGCTATATCGTGGCTTGGTGGAGCGTTATTGGCAGCTTAAGTGTTGCTTTGGCTAATATACCTGCAAGCCTTCTGACTTCAGGCGTTGGCTTCATTGTCGCTATGCTGTTATACCCACGTTTGCGCGGTTACGTTGAACAAAACTTCAGGTAAAATTGGAGGATTTTTATGAAGAACTTTTTATTAAGCATGTTTCTGATGGGAACACTTATTTTTTCGCAAAATACGGCTAGTGCTGCTGAACAAGCTGAAACTACAACAAAGGCACAGCAAAAAAGCAGTACAGAAAAAATTGAAATTATTCCCTCACAAGCAAGTTATACTTTAGCTATTATACCTACTTTGGACATGTCCGGAATGGAAGAAAAAGAACGAACTGTTGCAAAGCATGCAATACAGAATGCTCTTGAACAGAAATATCCTAAAAAGACAACAAAGGTCAAGATATTAAGTGACAAGACCGTTGTTGATGCAGTTCACAGACATCCTTTTGAGAATTACGATGCACCAGTTCTCGCAGAGCTTGTTGCTATTGGCGAAGACTTAAAGGCAGACAGGGTAATCTATCTTTCCCTTGAACCAACAAAAAGTGAAGAAGATGGCTTCAGAATAATTGTGGGCACTCAGACTTTCGCATCTGAAGTAAGCATGAAAATGAAATGCGTTGATGTTAAAAATAAGGCCTATTTGTTTAACCAGCTTGTTGTAAAGGAAGGTTCTTCCTCGGCCGTTTCTTTTTGGAAATTTGGCGGAGCCAGCAAAAGCCGCAGTGTTAAAAAGGCTGTAACATCTTGTATGGAAGAGTTTTTGATAAATATTGAATAGCACTACTCATGGAGCATCTGGCACCTCTTGTCTCAGCATATATAATGGCTGGGATAAGGGGTGTATTTTATTGATATAATTAAGTTTTGCAGGAATATTGCGCATTTGAAGAGAATTTAAACATATTTCGTAATGAGGAGATAAAGACTATGTTAAATAACGTTGATTTGTCGCTGACAATTGATAAAGATGATTATGAAGAACAATTTGAAATTTATGCTGATAAACTTGGTTATTTGCAAAGGATGCTCAGGGATTTAGAAATACCTGTAATTATTTTGTTTGAGGGTTGGCATGGCTCTCTACGGGGCACTTTGGTCAACAGACTTCTTTCGGCCTTGGATCCGCGTGGTTTTAAGGTGTATTCCGCTTCTAAAACTGATTGCAATTACAAAGAAAAACCTTATTTTGCACCTTTTTGGTCGGAACTGCCGCCCAAAGGTGCCTTTAGTCTTTATAACGGCAGCTGGTATTATCGAAAACTGGAAAAAGAAGTCAGGAGTCAGTCTGAAAAAAATAAAGAAAAAGAAGACGAAACTTCTTATGAAGACATTAATATATTTGAACGTCAATTAACTGATGATGGCTATTTGATAGTTAAAATATTCCTGCATATTTCACAGCAAAAACAAAAGAAAAATTGGGAAAAACTGGAGAAAATTTATGGTAAGGAATGGCATAAGGTGACTTCCGATCAAGAGGAACCACGGGCATATGATGATTATTATTCTGTTTATGAAAAGATGTTTGATGCGACTGATAAAAATAATGCCGCCTGGCATGTTGTGCCAGCTGAAGAGCAGCGCTTTGCGGAACTTAAAATATTTGAGGTGCTTTTTGCGGAAATTGAGAGTTACTTAAGCAAAAAAGAGCATGTTACCAAAGAACTTTATACTCACTCAGCACCAGATGCCACGAATACTTTGAGCAGGGTTGATTTATCAGTCAAAGTGGACAAGGAACGCTATAAGGAAGAATTGAAGAAGTATCAGAAGCGCCTCAGAACGCTGCAGTTTGATTTATATAAGCACAAAATACCTGCTGTTGTGGTTTTCGAAGGATGGGATGCCAGCGGCAAGGGTGGAGCAATCCAAAGACTGACTTCTTTTCTTGACCCGCTTGGTTATCAGGTTATTCCCATTGGCGTACCGAATGTTGTTGAGAAGCAGTATCATTATTTGTGGCGCTTTTGGCAGCATTTACCAAAAAATGGTGAAATTACTATTTTTGACCGTTCCTGGTATGGGCGGGTTCTTGTTGAAAGGGTGGAGGGTTTCGCTGCTGACAGTGAATGGCAGAGGGCTTATCAGGAAATCAACGAGACTGAAGAGCAATGGGTGAGACATGGTATTTTGCTGGCAAAATTTTGGCTGCAAATTGATAAAGACGTACAATATCAGAGATTCGAGGAAAGGGAAAATAATCCCGACAAAGAGTGGAAAATAACTGAGGAAGATTGGCGCAATCGTGAAAAGTGGGATCAGTATGAAATTGCCGTTAACGAGATGCTTTACAGGACTAGCACTGATTATGCGCCCTGGACAATTGTCGAGGCTAATTCCAAATATCATGCCAGACTGAAAGTTTTGGCGACAGTAGTTGCTTTGTTTGAAAGAGCTCTGAAAAATAACTGAGCCTGGTTTGTTTAACTGCGAGTAGTTTTCAGATATAATAGTAAAGGTATGTAATACTTTTGGAGGTTTGCTGTGAGCTGGGAAATAAAAAACAAAATGAAACAAGTTTTAGATAAAGAACAAGGAGCAGAGATTTTTGCTCCGGGAGCAAGACGCCCGGTGGCTTTTGTCTATCCTAATTCCTATAATATTGGCATGTCCAATTTGGGATTGCAGATTCTTTATAAAGAAATAAACAGCAGAGGCGATACGGCCTGTGAACGCTTTTTTCTGCCTGATAAGAAGGCACAGGTCGATTACATGAAAACCAAGACCCCGCTTCTGAGTATAGAAACGCAGAGACCGCTCGCCGATTTTGAAATCATTGCGGTTATGATGTCTTTTGAAATGGACTACCTCAACTTGTTGACTATGCTGAAGATGGGCAAGGTCGGACTATTGGCCGCAGAGAGAAAAGAGAAAGAACCTTTAGTTATTATTGGCGGACCGTGTGCGACTTTTAACCCGGAACCACTTGCAAACTTTGCTGACGCCTTTGTCATTGGCGAAGGAGAACAAACAGTTAATACAATTCTTGATGCAGTTTATCTAGCCAAGAATGAAGGTAAGTCAAAAGAAGAAATTTTGTTGAGTTTGGCTAATTTGCCAGGTGTGTACGTTCCCAGGTTTTACAAGCCGGTTTATGATGATGAAGGTGAATTTGTTGCTATGGAAGCGGCTAACGGCGTTCCTGCAACGATAAAAAGACAATGGGTACATCAATTAGATTCTTATTCGGGTAATTCCGCGATTTTGTCTTCAGAGACTGAATTCGAGAATATGTACATAATCGAGGTTGCACGTGGTTGCGGGAGGCATTGCCGCTTTTGTATGGCTGGCTATTGTTTCCGGCGTCCAAGAGCAAGGGATTTGGACAAAATCATCGAGGCTATCAAGGAACGTCCGGCAAGGACAAAGAAAGTCGGCTTGATGGGGGCGGCTGTTTCTGATTATCCGCATATTAAAGAACTTACGAAGTTCCTTGTTGAGGCCGAAATACCTTTCACGGTAGCATCTTTGCGCGCTGACACCCTGGATATCGAACTGGCGGAAGCTTTGGCTCACAGCGGACAGAAGACGATGACCGTAGCGCCTGAAGCTGGCAGTGAACGTATGCGCAAGGTTATTAACAAAGGAATCAGTGAAGATGATATTTACAAAGCTGTAGTATTAGCTACGGCAGCCGGCATGAAAAATATTAAGCTGTATTATATGATTGGTCTGCCAACTGAAGAAGATAGTGATATCGACGAACTGATTGCGATGGTGGCAAGAGTTCGCGCCAAAATGGATGAAGTTGGCAATAAGGGAGACCTTGTTATAAGCATTAACGCCTTTGTGCCGAAGCCTTTTACGCCATTCCAATGGTCTCCTTTGGCGCCTGTTAAACTTTTAAAGAAGAGATTCAATAAAATTACGGAAGCTTTTCGAAAGGAAAAACACGTTTTTATTCAGACAGAATCTTTGAAAGAAACTGTGCTGCAGGCTGTTTTGGCCAGAGGCGATCGTAATATTGGCAATATTCTTTACGAAACAGCGACGAAATATGAAGGTAACTTAAAGCAGGGCTTGCAAGAGGCCGACATTGACCCTGAAGAATATGCTTCGCGCATTCTTGATATGAAGAAGTCTTTACCTTGGTCACATCTTGACATGGGATTGGATGAAGGTTACCTTGCTGCGGAATGGGAAAAAGCCAGGAATCTTGCCTTTACTATTCCGTGTTTTGAAAACTGCAAACGCTGCGGTGTTTGCAAGGAGGAAAAAGATGGCTGAATTTTTATTAAGAGAAAGTAATGGTATCTGGTATGGCTTCTTCCCTGTGCTTGAAAAGCTTGGCTTTACACATGCCTTTACCTGCCGATTTCATGGCAACAGCGATTTGCCGTCAGGCGGCCTTAATATGGCTCTACATGTGGGAGATGCTCAACAGAAGGTTGTACAGAACAGAAAAGCTGTAGCAGATGCATTGTCTATAGATGCAGAGAGAATAACCACTTGTGAACAAATTCACGGCAGTAATATAGTAGAGGTTACCACAGAAAAAATTGGCCGTGGCGCTTTTGATTTTTCTGATACGATCGAGGCGACTGATGCCTTGATTACCAGAGAAAAAGCTGTTCCGCTGATGCTCTTTTTTGCTGATTGTGTGCCTGTTGTTTTTGCTGATCCGGTAACAGGAGCGGTGGGAGCAGCACATGCTGGCTGGCGTGGCAGCGTTGCAGGCATTGCAGCGAAAACAGTGAGAAAAATGGTGGAAGATTTTGGCGTTGTTCCTGAAAATCTGCTTGCGGGAATTGGACCGTCTATTGGTTCTTGCTGCTATGAAGTAGATTCTGCAGTTTACGAACAGGCGAAGGAATTCGATAACTGTTTTACACCTGCCAAACCTGGTCACTGGCAATTGGATTTATGGGAAATGAATAGACAGCAGCTTCTGCAGGAAGGTTTGAAACCTGAAAATATAATGTGCGCAGGTATTTGCACAGCAGATAATAAGGAGCTGTTTTTTTCGTATAGAGCAGAAGCAGGAAGAACTGGCCGTTTAGCGGCAGTTATTTGTGGTAAATAGTGTGTATTTAGCTTAAACAATAGAGGAAAACAGTGATAAACAGCGAATAATTAACAGCTAGGAGGCATTGCTATGTTTAGTGAAAATGTAGAAATAGTACGAACCAAAATCAATAATGCGTTAGCAATGCGCAATGGAGACAAAAAGACGGGTGAAACAGTTACTTTGGTCGCAGTGACCAAGAATCATCCTGCAGACGTGGTCCTTGCTTCCATGGCTCTTGGTATTAGTGATGTTGGCGAAAATCGTGTTCAGGAAGCTAAGCAGAAGAAAACCGTTGTTCCGAGTGGCCAGAGATGGCATTTACTAGGCCATCTGCAGACTAATAAAGTCAAGCAGGCAGTAGAAATTTTTGATATTATCGAGTCCGTCGATAGTGAAAAAATCCTTGCCGCGATCGACAAAGCTGCCGAGCAACAAGGTAAGGTTCAAGAGGTTCTTTTGCAGCTCAATATAGCGGAAGAGGAACAAAAAAGTGGCTTTGACAAAGAGTCTTATGAGGCTATTCTTCCAGAGCTCAGAAATTTTAAAAATGTTCGCGTAAGAGGAATAATGGTAATTGCCCAGAAAGCTGAAGACGTTGAAGAAACCAGACCTGTTTTCAGAAAAGGATATGAGAAATTCTGCGAATTAAGAGAATATCTTGGCGAGGCACACATTGATATCCTTTCTATGGGAATGACGCATGATTATTGGATTGCTGTCGAAGAGGGAGCCAATTCGGTAAGAATTGGTACAGCACTTTTCGGCGAGAGAGATTATGGCAGATAGAATTCAAGGGGGCATGATGTCAAAATGAAGATAGTTGAAAAGATATGCGATACGCTGGGACTTTACAAAGAAGTTGAAGAAGACGTTGTTGAGCAGGAAGAAGCATTGCCAGATCCCAAACGTAATTTTGTGCGTAGCTCTGAGCAACCTAGGGAAGAAAAAAGCCCGTTTTTTAGTAAAAAACAGGCCGGTGAAGATGGCAAGCTAATATCTCTTCCGCTGGCACAAAAACAAGTGAAAGTAATAGTGCTTGAACCTACAGGTTTTGATGACTCTCAGAAGGTAGCTGACCATCTGCGTACCAATCAGCCGGTGGTAGTTAATTTTGAAACCACGGACGGCGAAGTAATGAAGCGCATGACTGATTTTATCAGTGGTACTGTTTATGCACTTAATGGCAGTATGAAAAAAATTGGACGCAATATTTTAGTTTGTGCACCTCAAAATGTTGATATAGATGCAGGAAGAACAGTATATAATGAAAAGGGTGAAGCACCTTGGGAAAAATAGGAAAAATTGCCTTTATTGGCGGCGGTGCCATGGGCGAAGCAATTATTAAGGGTATTTTGAAGGCCAAGCTGGCTGCAGGGGAAGATATAACAGTTAGCGATCCTTCCGAGCAGCGTCTGGAATATTTGCAAAAACAATATGGCGTAAATGGCACTAAGGAAAATGTGGCAGCTGTAAAAAATGCAAAGACAGTAATTTTAGCTGTTAAACCGCAGATGGCGGATAAGGCCATTACCAGCACGGTTGCGCAGGCAATAGCGGAAGAAGCTGCGGTTGTCTCTATAATGGGCTCAGTCGATCTTGAAAAATTGCACTCTTTAATACCTGGCAAGGCTATTATAAGGGTAATGCCGAATACTCCGCTTGCAGTAGGAGCAGGTATGACAGCGATAGCACCTGATGAAAACGCTGGTCAGGAAATGATAGAAACAACTAAAGCCATTTTTGGCTCCTGCGGCGAAGTGGTTGAGGTTCAGGAAAGTGCGATGGAAGCAATTACGGCAGTTTCCGGCTGCGGACCTGGATATGTATTTGTGCTGATAGATGCTTTGGCTGATGCTGGCGTTAATGCAGGGTTACCACGCAATCTGGCAATCAAACTAGCGGCGCAGACTTTTGCCGGTGCTGGTAAGATGGCTGTCGAAACAGGATTGCACCCAGCACAGTTGCGTGATCAGGTAACATCTCCCGGCGGCACTACTATTGCAGGTATTCACGCATTAGAAACTCATTGTGTACGTGGAGCTATGTACGATGCGGTCATGGCTGTTTTAGCACGTAGTGAAAAATTAAAAGGAAAATAAAATGGCAGATAGAGAAAAAATATTAAGGTATTTTCGTTCCGGTGGCGACGAAGAATTAGCTGCTAAATTGCTTGATTTGGCTGAGAACGTACAAAAATCAAGAAAATTCAAAGTCAGCGATTTCCTCGATCCACATGGTTTAAGCGTGGCAGAAATTGTTGCGGCAAATGTTGGCAATATAAAAATAGAAGTAAATGGTGGGTTTCAGAACGCTGAAAGGGCAAAAACAGCCTTTGTTTCTGAAGATTTTTATGGCAAACCGGATTTTGCCATAAAGTGTTTTCAAGTCGAATGGGATAAACGCTATTACGATTTGTCGCATAGAGATATTTTGGGTGCTTTTATGGCTCTTGGCTGTAAACGTGAAATACTCGGCGACATAATTTTTATTCCTGAAGGCGCCCAGTTTGTAGCAGATAAGGCTTTTGAAGCTTATATCACTTCCAACTTGACGCAAATTGGCGCTGCACCGATTTCCTTGAAAATAATTGAACAGGAAGAACTGCAGCAAAAGGAAGAACAAGTCAAGGTTATCAGTGCTACAGTTTCAGCCTTGAGGCTTGATGCAGTTGCAGCAGCAGGTTATGGAGTTTCACGTTCGCGAATGTCTGATGAGATAAAAAGCCAGAATGTGAAGGTAAACTGGAAAGAGGCAAAAAATGCAGCACAAGCAGTAAATCAGGGTGATATAATCTCTTTTCGCAGTCGTGGCCGTGTTGAAGTTGCTGAAATACGCGGCACTACAAAAAAAGGCCGAATTAGCATTACTCTGAAACGTTATATTTAATTTGAGGCAGGGAGGGACAAAATGTTAACACCCTTAGATTTACACGGAAAGAAATTTGACAAAGAATTCCGCGGTTATAACAGCAAGGACGTTGATGAATTTTTCGCTCAGGTAGTTAAGGATTTTGAAAGGCTTTATCAAGACAATATCGAGCTCAAAGAAGCATTGGAAAGAGCTAGCACGAAGCTTGAATATTTCGAGCAAATGGAAGCAACCATGCACAACACGCTCGCAATAGCCCAGGAAACAGCGGAAGAAGTAAAACAAAGCGGCAAAAAACAAGTGGAGCTTATGACTAAAGAGAGCGAAATTGAGCGTCAGAAGCTTTTAACTGAAACTGAAAATAGCTGCAGAAAAATGACAACGGATACAGAGAATTACTGCAAGAAAGTAACAGCCGAAACCGAAACCAAATGTAGCCAGATGATTGCCGATGCCGAGAAAAAAGTCAGAACTGCAGAAGCGGCTTACCAGGAACAGGTAAAGCAGGCTAATACGCATCGCAACCACATGAGAACATTGCTTGAAGGACAACTGGAATTAATGCGCAAAGCCGAAAAGGAAAACTTCTAAAAGAATGTTGCGGGGGTAGTGACGATGATTCTTTTGGTGAGACATGGGGAAGCTACACATCATACGGAGCATTTGACAGGGGGCTGGACTGATTCGGCTTTAACCGAAAAAGGAAAGAGTCAGATGCGGTTTTTAGCTGCAAAATTGGCTAAAGATTTTTCCAAGCATAAAATAAGGACAAGAATATTGGCAAGCGACCTGAAAAGAGCTAAGGATTCCGCACAAATTATTGCGGAGGTGCTGAGCGAACAGGTTGAAGTCATGCCTTTCTTACGCGAGAAGAATAATGGCCAGGCCGCAGGACTGGACGAAAGAACCGCACGCACTCTTTACGTTAGTCCTCCTTCACCAAAAGAGATTGACCATCGCAACTATCCGGGCGGGGAAACCAGGAGAGAGTTCTTTGAGCGTACAATTAATGGCCTTAAAACCATAAATAATCTGGAACGCGAAAACTATATAATAGTGGCACACAAAGGCACGATTCAGAATATTATCTTTGATTGGATAGGTTTTAATATTGAAGAAGTCAATGAACGCAATTTTTCTTTTGATATTCTGCCGGCAAGCGTAACTGTATTAGGAATTAATAAATGGCAGGAACATGCTATATTTTTATTGAATGAAACATCGCATTTGCACAGGGATGATGGATTCGGTTTGTTTCAATTCAAATATGGTATAAATCATCGTTGACGCATAGGGTATTATTATTGTATAATACATCTGCTTATATTTTCATATCAAAAAGCAATGCAGGAGACAGTAAGACGCTGCAACACGTAAAGCGAATCGAGGATGGTGGAAGCTCGAGACGGCAGTCAGCGTAAGAAAATCACTCCTAAGTTGTCACGCTGAACAAAGTAGGCGTGATCGTCTGATGCACGTTACAACATTTCAAGTGGCAGTGTAATGCTGTCAGTAGGGTGGTACCACGGGTGAAAACAGTCTCGTCCCTTCGGGGATAGGGGCTTTATTTTTTTTGGAGGTGTACGAATTGGATTATGGTAAAACTTTAAACCTGCCGGAAACGGAATTCCCGATGCGCGCAGGTTTACCTGAAAGAGAACCAGGTGTCCTTGAATATTGGCAGGACAACAAGATTTATGAAAAGAAACAAGCATTGCATGCTGGCAAAGAAAAATTTGTTTTGCATGACGGCCCTCCTTATGCTAATGGCAGAATTCACATGGGCACTGCTTTAAACAAAATTCTTAAGGATATCATTATCAAATATAAATATCTGCAAGGTTTTGATACGCCGTACGTTCCTGGCTGGGATACTCATGGTATGCCAATAGAACATGCCGCTATCAAAAATCTTGGTCTCAATCGTCATGAACTGGACACGCTTGTTTTGCGTGAAGAATGTAAGAATTATGCTCTTGGCTGGATTGATGAACAACGCAAAGACTTTAAACGCCTTGGTGTTTTAGGTGATTGGGAAAATCCTTATATTACTCTAAAACCAGCCTATGAAGCCAAACAAATTAAAGTTTTTGGTGAAATGGCTAAGAAGGGCTATATCTATAAGGGTAAAAAAGCAGTATACTGGTGCACTCATTGTGAAACAGCACTGGCTGAGGCTGAAATTGAATATGGCGAAGAAAAGTCACATGCTATTTTTGTTAAGTTCCCGCTTAAAGAAGACAAGGGACTTTTACCGGCTGCCGCTAAGGATAAGGATGTTTTCGTTGTAATCTGGACGACAACACCATGGACTTTGCCGGCAAACGTAGCAATTGCAGTTCACCCTGACTTCGAATATGCCTGGGTAGAATCTGAGGGTGAAGTCTACTTAATGGCTAAAGAGCTTCTGGCTTCTGTCGGTAAGGTCTGCCATAAAGAATTTACTAATATTCTCGGTACTGTCAAAGGTAGAGACTTGGAAGGCGTAGTAGCTAGCCATCCTTTCCTTGACAGAGATTCCGTAGTTGTTTTGGCTGACTATGTTACGCTTGATGCCGGCAGCGGCTGTGTGCATACAGCTCCTGGTCATGGACAGGAAGACTTTGAAACAGGTATGCGCTACAAACTGCCTATAATATCACCGGTTGATAAATCCGGTCATTTGACTGCTGAAGCAGGCGAATTATTTGCTGGTATGTTTGTCTTTGACGCTAACGTTCCAATTATTAAACATTTGGCTCATAATAACCGTCTTTTGGGTAAAGAAAGCATTCGCCATCAATATGCTCACTGCTGGCGCTGTAAAGAACCGATCATTTATCGTGCTACCGCTCAGTGGTTTGCTTCTGTTGACGGCTTCCGTGAAGCAGCTTTGAATGCTATTGCCAACGAAGTTGAATGGATTCCTTCCTGGGGTGAATCCCGTATTCACAACATGGTTTCTGATCGTCACGACTGGTGCATTTCACGCCAACGTGTATGGGGTGTGCCGATTCCTGTTTTCTATTGCAAAGATTGTGGCGAATATATCATCAATGATGAGACCATCAATGCGGTTTCCGAGCTTTTCGGTAAAGAGGGCTCTGATGCCTGGTGGGCTCATTCTGCGGAAGAAATTTTGCCGGCTGGAACTAGCTGCCCAAAATGCGGTGGCAAACATTTCGAAAAAGAAACCGATATCATGGATGTCTGGTTTGATAGCGGTTCTTCCCATGAAGCAGTTTGCAAAGTACGCCCAGAACTGGCTTGGCCAGCTGATATGTACCTTGAAGGCAGTGACCAGCATCGCGGCTGGTTCCAATCTTCTCTGTTGACATCTGTGGCATGTAGTGGACATGCACCATATAAAGCTGTTTTGACACACGGTTATGTTGTTGATGGTGAAGGCCGTAAGATGTCTAAATCTGTAGGTAATACAATTGCTCCGCAAGATGTTATCAGCCAATATGGTGCTGACGTAGTGCGTCTATGGGCTGCTTCCTCAGATTACAAAGCAGATATACGCATTTCCAAAGAAATTCTGAAACAGCTTTCTGAAGTTTATCGCAAAATTCGTAATACAATCCGCTTTATTCTTGGCAACACCAATGATTTTGATTATGCTGCGAATAAAGTAAGCTATGCGGAAATGGAAGAACTTGATCGTTGGGCTTTGATGCATATGCAGCTTTTGAAGCAAAAAGTTGCATATGCTTATGATAGCTATGATTTCCATGTTCTTTATCATGCTATTCACAACTTCTGCACTGTTGAGATGAGTGCTTTTTATCTTGATATTATCAAGGATCGTCTTTACGCATCCAAAGCTGACGATAAGGCTCGCCGCAGCGCACAGACAGCTATGTACGAAATTATGATGGATCTGGTTGTTATGTTATCGCCAGTACTGAGCTTTACAATGGAAGAAGTATGGCAATTCATGAAAAAACCAGCTAATATGCCTGAAAGCGTGCAAATGATGCCGTGGCCTGCAGTCAGCAAAGAATATCTGAACGAAGGTCTGGAAACCAAATGGGAGAACTTCATTGAATTGCGCAGTGAAGTAACAAAAGTTCTTGAAGGTGCACGCCGTGCTAAAACAATTGGACATTCTCTTGATGCCAAAGTGGAACTGCATGCCACCGGTGAGGCTTTGACAATTCTGAAGGAAGTAGAAAAAGAATTGTCTACCTTGTTTATCGTTTCTCAGGTTGAGCTTTTTGATACTTTAGAAGGTGGCACGGAAGCAACAGGGCGCGAAGACCTGAAAGTTACCGTCAAAGCAGCTGAAGGACAAAAGTGCGAACGCTGCTGGATTTACAGTGATACTGTCGGTGAAGATAGCGAGCACACTACGCTGTGCAGCCGCTGCCGTGAAGCTCTTAAATAATTCCGTTAAAAAAGGAAGACCTTAGTGGTCTTCCTTTTTTGCAGCATCGACATTGTATATTTCTACTGCTATAATGAAGAAGTCAACAGAACCTACAGGGGGAGTTTATATGGGGATTTTAATGCAATACATTGGCCTGGCAATTTCTCTCTTTTTTGCCTATCAGGTTTATAAGGATGCTAAAGCACGCGGTATTGATGGTTCAATCTTCTGGGCTGCAGCAACTTTTCTGGCTTGGATAATAGTACTTCCTATCTATTGGTTCAAGCATATGAGAGATTAAGCGCTAAAAAGTAAAACTCTGCAAACCTTATTTCAAGGGTTGCAGAGTTTTTTTGTTTTAATCATCAAAATTTTTCCAAGCGTTATCTATAATTGCTTTCTCATTTTTTTTCTTTTTCTTTTCGATATTGAAAAAATTGTTATCTCTGTGGTCTGTGGAATAGTCAGCATAATCTATATCACGATCGTATTGTTCATAGCTGCGGTTGTAATCACCGTGACCATCATCACAAATATAAAAAATATTTTGTTTTGGTTCATAAAAAAATTGTTCTACCATAATTTCCTCCTGTGCAATAATGCTCATGAATAATTCTATCACGAAATATTCCCCGGGAAAAGCCGCAAAAATTTTAGTTCGGATAATGTTCAAATTCTGAAGGAAAAGAGATATTTAATTTAACTGAATTATGTGGTATGATTTAGAAGGAAATATTATTAGAATAATCAGACTATTGTGCTGACGATCAAACTAAAGACCGTAAAGTTTTCAGGAAAACAATAAGAATTATATCGTCGCCTACGAATAAATTGGTAAGATTTATCCGCTATATAACAGGTATATAGTTCGCAATATTGCCTTGCTTAGCAGATAGGAAGAAAAATTAAGGAGGGATGAATGGTATGACTAAGCACAGCAAGGAAGTTTTAGAAAAGTATCTGAACGCTGATACAACGGAAGGGGAAAGTTTGGAAGCAACAAGTGGTGAAGAAGAGAAAAATGTAGAAGCATTGGAGGAAATCTGGCAAAGTAAGGAAGCGAAAGCTGAAGTGGAAGCGAGGCATATGCCTAAAGAAAAGGCATATAGGGGACATAAAGTGTAACTATTAATAAAAATAAAAACAGCAATCTTAGGAGATTGCTGTTTTTATTTTTTGTGAAAGCTGAAATAACAAAACTTAATAATGGCAAGAATTTATTTGTCTTTCTTAAAGAAGGATATTTGACAGGTTTTGCAGCCTTTGGCAATAGTATCTCCAAGATGGAATTCGTAACCCATTGACTTAGCGATATTTCTGTCACCATCCATAGCCATGTCACATAATTTTTCGCAGGTTGCATCGTCGAAGCCTAAATCCTGCCAAGCTTTTAAAAGTGGGCAGTAATGAAATTCTATATCCAATCTGTCTGAGTTTTTGGTCAAAAATTCCATTTCGAAAGAGTTGATGAGATTTTCATTTAAAAATGCTTCTGTAAAGCTGGCTACGTCATCAGCATTGGCACATTTTGCTTTAATATCCGCACCTTGGATTTTGCCGGTTTCAGCAATTGCTGCGCGAATGATTCTTTCTGCTTCTTCCGCTTTGCCTTCTTCTTTCGCTTTGATATAGGTCAAACCGGTCCAGGTTGCGCGATGTCCCATAGCGCCTCTTAGAATATCAGCAATTTGATTACCTTTGATAGTTTCTTTGTTTTCAATCATTTTAATTTCTCCTTTTATTTGTATTTTTTATATGATGAAATGCATAATTGTTTATTTTTAAATTGCCTCGTCCGCATTACAATACATAGTGTTTTTCTTATTCAACATAATTTCCAGAATCTGACCATCAGTTTGTACCATACCTTGTGAGGCTAATTGACCTAAATTGCTGATGGATTGATCAACGTCTTCATCAACGATACCTTCGCTGCCGGTAACTCTTGTGCCGTCCATAGCCATCAGAACGGCTTTGAATGCTGCTGTGGCTGAAGTAGATACTTTCATGGCACAACTGTTGGAGGCTCCGTCACAAATCATGCCGGCGACATCACCAATCATATTGGAGATCGCCATGCTGACACTTTTAAAATCAGTCTTGAGGAGTAAGGCCATACCGGCTGCAGCTCCCATAGAGGCGGTAGTAACAGCACAGAAGGCAGAAAGTTTGGGGAGCTTGTCATGAATGTAGATTGCCATCATGTGGGATAAGATTAAGGCACGTGTAAGTGCTTCGTCATTTGCCTTTATATGTTCGGCAACGACAACGACAGGCATCGTGGCAGCGATTCCTTGGTTGCCAGAACCAGAGTTGGTCATGGCGGGAAGGCTTGCACCGCCCATTCGTGCGTCAGAAGCAGCTGCAGTACGCATCAAAATTTTTGTTAACAGACTGTCGTCCATTAAGCCTGTCTTAATGTTTCTGTTCATGGTCGCCCCGATTTTTAGTCCATACTTACCGCTCATACCAACTTTTGATAAAGACTCATTCATTACTGCGGCTTCTTTAATAAAAGCAATTTCCGCAAGAGGGACTTGCATGGCAAATTTATAAATATCCAAGGCCTTTACGCCAGCGAGTGAATAACCATCAGTATCATTGGCTTTAGTGCCAGGGTTGCTTTCAAAAATAGTTTCACCATTTTTTTCTATGCGGATTATGTTGATATGTTCATCCGCAATACAAACTCTTACGGAATCTTCACCGTTAAAAACAGTGGCTTCTGAATAAAGCGCATTAGGCACTTCAGCCACGCTTAACTCAACTTTGTTTTCAGCAATCATAGCTTTTGCCGCTTCCACTTGATCAGGCGTCAGGTTTTTCAGCACTTCAAGCTTTGCGTCAGGATCGCCGCCCAAAGCGCCAACGGCTGCGGCAATGAGAAGCCCGGTAGTGCCGGTACCCGGCACAGTAACACCCATACCATTCTTCATCAAGTTCCCTGACACTTTGGCATCAATACGTTCCACTGGTTTGCCTAATTTTGAAGCGGCAACTGCAGCCGCAAAGGCAAGCGAAATTGGTTCGGTACAGCCAAGTGCAGGTACTACCTCTTTTTTGACGGCTTTAATAAAAGTCAGCCATAGGGGATTCATATTCGATACTTCTTTCATAATGGATCGTCCTTTCATTAATGCCAGTATGTAAAATCAGTCAGCACAGGCAATTACTTCTATTTCAACTCCTGCTCCCTTTGGCAGGCCTGCAACTTCAATGCAAGCGCGGGCAGGGGGATTATTCAGGAAATAAGTGCTATAAACATCATTAATATCCTGAAATTGCCCCAGGTCTTTAACGAACACAGTGGTTTTTACAATATCTTTCATAGAATAACCGGCGGCAGCAATTATATGCTTAATGTTCTCCAAGGATTGTTTTGTTTGTAGTTTAATATCTAACGGCATTACGCCGGTTTCTTTGTCCACTGGTAATTGGCCTGAAATGAACAGCATATTGCCGCATTTTATAGCTTGTGAGTAAGGGCCAATAGCATCCGGGGCTTTTTGGCTAAAAATAGTTTCTTTATTCATATAATGAATTCACTCCTCTTGATGGCCTCCACTGATAACAAAGAGCCCTCATAATTTAATAAAGCATTCTTGATGCAGGCTATTCGCCCAAATAGGATTTGCGTACTACATCACTTGCTAAAAGCTCTTTGGCAGAAGCTTGTAAAACGATTTTGCCTGTTTCCATTACATAACCGCGGTTAGCGATTGCCAGAGCCATATTGGCATTTTGTTCAACCAGCAATACAGTGAGCCCCTGTTTATTTATTTCAACGATTAAATCAAAGATGCCATCGACGATGATCGGTGCAAGTCCCAAGGACGGTTCATCCAAAAGGATCATTTGCGGTTCTGCCATCAGGGCTCTGCCAATGGCGAGCATTTGTTGTTCGCCGCCGCTCAACGTTCCTGCTTGTTGCTGTTTGCGTTCAAATAGTTTAGGAAACAAGCTGTACACTTTTTCAAAATTTCTTTTGATTTCGGCTTTATTCGTTCTGGAGTAGGCCCCCATCTCCAAATTTTCCAAAATGCTCATATAGGGGAAAACCTGGCGGCCTTCAGGGACAAGTACCAGACCGTTGGCAGCCATTTTATCAGCACCGAGGCCAGTTATATCTGTACCGTTAAACACGACCGTGCCTGCGGAAGGCTTCAGAAGACCGATTATAGTTTTAAGCGTTGTTGTTTTGCCGGCACCATTGCTGCCTATCAAAGTTACTATTTCTCCTTGCGCAACTTCCAGGTCAATTCCTTTCAGAGCATTAATGTTTCCGTAATGTGTGTTAAGGTTTTTCACTGTGAGCATTTTGCCGCCCCCTTACCTAAATAAGCTTCAATAACAGCAATGTTGTTTTGTATTTCTTGTGGCACACCTTCAGCTATTTTGGCACCGTGATCTAAGACAACTACTTTTTTGCAGATATTCATAACCAATTTCATATCATGTTCAATCAACAAAATAGTAAGTCCCCTGTCTTTCAAATTGCTGATAAATTGGGTGAGTTCTTTAGTCTCCTGCGGATTCATACCGGCTGCCGGCTCATCCAGAAGCAGTATTTTTGGCTCACTTGCTAAAGCACGTGCAATTTCTAATTTGCGCTGCATACCGTAACTCAAATTACTGGCCAATTCATCTTTGCGATCAGCAAGACCCACATCTTCCAAAAGTGACATAGTGCGCTCTGACATTTCCTTTTCTTCACGTCTGGTTGAAGGGGGGCGGAACAAAGCTCCCAGAAGGTTGCTGCTGCCACGGCAATGATGACCTATTCGTACGTTATCAAAGACGGTCATATTATTAAAGAGTTTAATGTTTTGAAAAGTTCTGGTCAAGCCTTTTTGCGTAATAACATGAGACGGGTTGTTCGTTATATCTTGTTCGTCAAGAACTATGGATCCCGAACTCACAGGATAGATGCCTGTTAACAGGTTGAAAACAGTTGTTTTGCCAGCACCGTTTGGCCCGATTAATCCGGTAATAGTTCCTTTTTCTATTTCTATAGAAAAATTATCGACAGCGGTCAAACCACCAAATTTTTTAGTTACGCCTTTAACCTCTAACAGCATCTTTTACAGCACCTCCTTTAGCCTTGAACCTAATCTTGCCAATGCCTGCTGTACCAGCTTTGGATTGGCCCCAAATGCCTTGGGGACGAATCAACATGACTGCCATCATGATCAAGCCGAAAACAATCATACGATATTCTGAAAAATCTCTTAAGGCTTCAGGCAAGAGCGTAAGAATAAGCGCACCCAGGACGGAGCCTTTAATGCTAGCCATGCCGCCTAGTACAACCATTGCCAGAATGATTGTTGATTCACTGAAGGAAAAGCTTTGCGGATCTATAAACGAGGAGTAATGAGCATGGAAACTACCGGCAATACCTGCGAAAAAAGCACCGACGGCAAAGGCAATTATTTTGTAACGAGTGGTATTAATACCCATACTCTTTGCGGCCAATTCATCTTCACGGATAGCGCTTAAAGCACGTCCTAGGCGGGAGTCAATGATACGTTCCATGGCAAGGATTACTATACAAACCAAAACCAACATAAAGTAGTAATAAAAATAGTTGTTATCAAGGGAGATTCCAAAAATTGATGGAGCTGGTATGCCTGGAAGTCCCATCGAGCCACGTGTCAGATCAGACCAGTTTAAAAGAAGAAGACGAATAATCTCGCCGAAACCAAGCGTTGTGATAGCCAGATAAATATCTTTGAGACGCATGGTTGGGATTCCAAGAGCTATGCCGAACAAGGCTGCCATAATTCCGGCAACAGGAAGGCCAATCCAGAAACTCAGCTTGAGATTGATGGCAAGGAGCGCCGAAGTGTATGCACCGATTCCATAAAAAGCGGCCCAACCAAGGCAGAATTGCCCAGTGTAACCAGTAACAAGATTTAAACTTAGAGTCAAAATAACGTAGATACCGGCTACAATGATTACTCGCAAAAGGTAGTCACCGGCAATAAAGGGCAGTAAAAGCAACCCGGCAAACATTACACCTAAAAGATACTTGTTTTTAAAAATATCATTCACAAGGCATCACCTATACCTTTCCTTGCAGACTGCGTCCGAAGAAGCCGGACGGTTTAATCAAGAGAACCAGTATCAAAATAACGAAGGCAATAAGGTCGCGGTAGCCTGAAGAAATATAAGCAGCTCCCAGATTTTCTGCTACTCCGAGAACCAGGCCTCCTAAAACGGCGCCAGGTACGCTGGTCAAACCGCCAAGAACAGTGGCAACGAAGGCCTTAAGTCCAGCCATAAAACCCATTGTTGGATAAAAGGCATTATAGTAGAGGCCTACAAGTACGCCAGCAGCCCCGCCTAATCCTGAGCCTAAAGCAAAAGTGGCTGATATTACTTTGTTGATATTGACCCCCATTAAAGCAGCGGCATCCTTGTTCTGGGCAGTGGCTCTGATGGCTCGCCCTAATTTGGAACGGTAAAGTATATATTGCAATATAAGCATAAGGACAAGTGATATGGCAAAAATCAATATTTGGGAAGTGGAAATGTGAGCGGAGAAAAAAGGGATAACAGTACCGCTGATTACGTCAGGCACGGATTTTGTATCGCTGCCCCAGACTAACATCGCAACGTTTTGCAGTACTACTGATAAGCCTAAGGTGCATACCATCGGTGCAACATCCGGAGCTTTGCGAAGCGGTTTGAAAACTAGTCGTTCTACCAGAATGCCGACAATTGCAGAAGCAATAATAGCAATTAGTAGGGCAGGAACAACGCCTAAATGGAAAACGCTGATTAGCGCAAAACCAAAGAAGGCTCCCAGCATATATACTTCACCATGAGCAAAGTGGACAAGCCCAAGCACACCAAAAATAAGTGCAAAGCCGATTCCCACCAGGGCATAGATACTGCCTTGTGCTAAGCCATTTATTATTTGTTGAAGCAACAATCAAAACACCACCTTTTTTTATGAACGGGTAAAACTTTCAATGTTATACCCGTTCGGATTCTTGTACTCAGTTAGTAAATGGAGTGTATTTCCCGTCTTTAACAACCAATTTGGATATTTCTTTTTTAACGTTGCGATTTTCGTCGAAAGAGGTAACTCCGGTTACGCCAGGGAAATCTTTAATTGCCGCTAATTTATCTCTTAAAGATTTACGATCGGTAGCGCCTTCTTTCAAAGCTTTAATAATCATATTGGCAGCGTCGTAAGCTTGTGCAGCGAACATTGTAGGATTTTTGCTATATTTCTCGTTGTATCTTTTTACAAAATCCTGAACTTCAGGGCGTTGATCGCCAGGGAAGAAAGAACAGGTCATATGGAATCCTTCAACGGCTGAACCGCCTAATTTTAACAACTCATCAGAGTACAAAGAGGCTGTGCCTATTAAGTCGATGTTGAAATTAATCTTACGTGTTTGTTGGGCAATCAAGGCACCATCTGTATACATACAGCCTAAATAGAGCATATCAGGGTTTTTGTCACGAATTTTTGTTAGAATAGCGCTGAAGTCCTTGCCTTGCTCAGGCAGATAGGCTTCAACATCTACAATCTCACCGCCAGCGTCCTGGACGCCTTTGACGAAATTGTCTTTGGCAACAACGCCCCAGTCGTTATTAATATAAATTACAGCAATTTTCTTTTTATGCAAATCGTTTACAGCATATTTGGCCACGATTGGACCCTCATCTGCTTGGGTTGAAATATTGCGGAAAATGAAGTTGCCGCCTTTTGTGAAGTCAGGATGGGATGAAGTAGGAGAAAGTTGGACCAAACCATTTTTTTGGTAAATAGGTGAGCCGGCAAAAGCTGCGGTACTGGTAAAATCACCAATAACAGCTTGTATTGAACTGTCAGCTGCAAATTTTTGAGCGATATTGGCGGCTTCTTTAGGATCGGCTTTACTGTCACCGACAACGAGTTTCAGCTTTTTGCCGTTAATGCCGCCTTCAGCATTTGCTTTTTCAATAGCTAACTCGATGGCATTTTTAAAGGCATTGCCGTATTCTGCATAGTCACCGGTCATAGGTGCTGTCAACCCGAGAGAAATTTCCTTGCTTTGTGAGCTGCTGTTGCCACAGCCGCTTAAGAGACCCATAATAAGCATCAACGTAAGTAATAAACTCATTTTCTTTTTCATGTAATATCCTCCCTTTAAGGCAAATGGTATTTTTGTTTTGGGTATGTTGCAGAAACTAAACTACGATTAACTATTAGACCTCCCTTCGGATTTTGCTTAAATATCTATAAATGGTTGCATTGGAAACGTTTAGAACTGAAGCAACTTTGCAAATGGAACCTTTAACCAGAAAAACACCGTTTTTGTCGAGCTTGTAAACAACTTCCATTTTTTCTTCTTGTGACATGCGTTCGGGAGATATGCCGCTTTCTTCCAGAATTGTTTCAATACTGTCCGAAGCCAACCCCTCAGCGGAGACGCTGAACCTTTCGGTTGTTTTTTCAAAAATTTCCTCTGGCAGCTTCAATATGCCATCAAGATGATTTTTTAGCTGTACTAATTTGTCGATGTCAATATTGATGCACAGCATGCCGACAACTACATTTTTATCATCTTTGATAAAGTAAGTGGAAGAACGCACTACTTTGCCAACCGCGGAAACACCACGGTAATTTGTTACATAGTTTTTGTCAGTAAAATTGCCATTCATAACTTTTAGTACGAGATTAGTTGCCGGAGCACCTAATTTGCGCCCGCTTATGTGATTATTGCGAATAGAGATTACGGAATTATTAAAATCCGAAACATCTTGTAGAACGACTTCGGCATCATCACCGAATACTTCAGCCAAAAAATCAACGAGCGGGATGTATTTTTTTAAATAGGCATTTATATGGCTCACTCCTTTCGTAATATCCTAAAAAAGTTTCATAAAAAATGGCGCTTAGAGGTTAGTAATTAACCAATAAGCGCCATTGCTTTATTTTTGTATTTTTTTGTTGGTAAAAATAAAAAAGCTTAAAGGCAGAGAACCTTTAAGCTTCATTGCTTGAAAAATATTTAATAATAAATTAGTGCCATTATAAATTTTTATTATCCAAGAGTCAAGCTATTTCGTAAATATATTTTATTGACTTAAAAATTTATTTTTACTATAATGACTTAAAATTCAATATTAACCCCAGTCAACGAAGTATTTGTATATATGGTGTGTGCAATAACTATTTTTGTAATTATACAATGCACAGCTGCTGGAGAATAAAAATTCAGGAGTGATAAACAATGAATCTGGAAAACAAAGTGGCAATTGTAACAGGTGGCAATCAGGGGATAGGCTACGCGACGGCTGTAAGCTTGGCGGCAGCAGGTGCAAACGTAGTAATTATGGCCAGAAATACAAAAATTAACCGGGAAGCAGTGAATAACATAAATGGCTTATACCCTGGCAAGGCAAGCGCTGAAGAGCTGGATGTTACGAGTAAAGTATCTGTAAAAACAGCTTTTGAAAGAGTTTATTTGGAATTCGGTCACCTTGATATATTGGTCAATAATGCAGGAATATGCAATTTGTCTCAACCGTTTGAAAACATAGACGAGGATAAATGGGATCAGGTTATGGATGTGAACCTCAAAGGAATTTTGAACTGTGTTAAAACTGTCATACCAATATTTAAAAAACAAAATAGCGGCAAAATCATTAATGTGGCTTCGCTGGCCGGTGAAGTTGGAGGAATTGCAACATCAGCAGATTATGTAGCGAGTAAAGCTGCAGTTATAGGTCTAACTAAATCACTTGCTCGTTATTTGGGACAGTACAATGTGAATGTCAATGCAGTGGCACCAGGGTTTATTGCCACAGAAATGACTAAGGAAATGAGCATTCCGATGAATGTAATTCCACTTGGGTGTGTAGGAAAACCGCAAGATGTGGCAGACGGTATTACGTTTTTGGCTTCTGAGCGTGCCCGTTATATTACTGGTACAACTTTGGATATTAATGGCGGCGTTTTCATGAAATAAAAGATGATAACTATTAAGCTTGATAATATGATAAAATTAAAAATATAGCATAGAAAATAGTAACAATTAGTTGGATCAGCGAAAGGAATAAGATATGAAAATAGTAGTCTGCGTTGGATCAAACTGTACAATGATGGGAGCCGACAGTATTATAGCCAGTCTTGAGAATCTTAAAGAAACTATTCTTAAGAAAGAAGGCGTTAACCCTGTTTTTGATCTCGATATTGAGATAGCAAGATGTCTGGGAGAGTGTAAGACAAAGAAAGCAGTTTCTCCGGTTGTGGTAGTAGATGGCGTTATCTATCATAATGCGTCCCGTGAGGAGATTATGTCAGTAGTATTAGATGCGGCCTTTGACGATATTCTGACTAAGTAGTAAGGGGTACGATAAACGCAAAAGCTATAAACACAAGGAGATAAGATTGTGAGAGAATTTTATAATGACATCATCAATATACGAAGGATGGTGTTTGCGGCTATTGCCAGAATTGCCTATGAAGATGATGATCTGAAGAAGCTTGGCGATGAGACATACCGCTTAATACCAGGAGAGAAAGCTCATTATAGAGAGAACGTTTTTCGCGAAAGAGCTGTTATTGGAGAGAGACTTAGACTTGCTTTGGGTCTTGATGCCAGAACAGCTGCTGAAACGGGACCAATTTCAGAAGGTATAGAGAATATAGATGTAGATACAAGGGTTTATACACCACCGCTTGTATCTGTTATTAAGATTGCCTGCGAAGCTTGCCCGGAAAAAACTGTTTTTGTCACTAATAATTGCCGTAAGTGTCTTGCCCATCCTTGCAAGAATGTTTGCCCCAAAAATGCGGTTACCATTGAAAACAGCGGTGCTGTTATTGATCAGGCGAAGTGTATAAAATGCGGCCGCTGCAAGACTGAATGTCCCTACCATGCCATTGTGGAGTATGATCGCCCCTGCGCTGCAAGCTGTGGCGTGAATGCAATAAAATCAGATTATCTTGGCCGAGCAGAAATTGATGACAGCAAATGCGTGGCTTGTGGCAATTGCATTCAGGAATGTCCGTTTGGTGCAATTTCCGATAAGTCTGAGATATTTCAGCTGATTAAGGCTATAACCAGCGGAAAGGAAGTTTATGCCATTATTGCACCTTCTTTTGTAGGACAATTCGGTGCGCTGACGACACCGGAGCAGGTTTTTGATGGTATTCGCGCACTTGGTATAAAGGATGTAGTCGAAGTTGGTTTGGGTGCAGACCTTACAACTTTGAACGAAGCCAAAGAATTTGTTGAAACCGTTCCGGAAAAAGAACCTTTTATGGGAACGAGCTGTTGTTATTCCTGGAAGTTGATGGTGGAGAAGAACTTCCCTGAGATTAATGACTATATATCAGAATCAAGTACCCCAATGGTGTATACCTCACACCATATTAAGAAGAGCCATCCGGACAGCAAAGTTGTCTTCATCGGACCTTGTATCTCCAAAAAACTTGAAGCACTGCAGGACCATGTCAAAGACTATGTTGATTTCGTAATAACCTTTGAAGAACTAATGGGTATGTTTGTAGCCAAAGAAATTGAGCCGGCTGAAATAGAAGTTGATGGCAAGATAAAAGATGCTTCCGTAACTGGCAGAGGTTATGCTGTCGGCGGCGGTGTAGCACAGGCGGTTAAAGAAAGAATTCACGAAATAAATCCGGACATGGACGTCAAGGTCGAATGCATAGAAGGGCTTGCCGAATGTGTTAAGGTTATGAGACTAGCGAAGCTGGGCATGAAAAACGGTTTGCTTTTAGAAGGTATGGCCTGCAAAAACGGCTGTGTCGGCGGTCCCGGAACTGTTGTGTCGGCAGCTCGTTCACGCAAGAGCGTTGCAACATTTTCCAAAGAGTCACCATATAAGTCACCGGCTGATAATAAGAATATCGATCCGGAAGATATGCCAAAATAATTTTAGCTGCAAAAGCCAATTCAAAAATTTGATTATCGTATTTAGCGATAGAAAAAATATATATGCCCGCCATTATTGGGGTGCAAGTTAATGCTGAATAGAGTAATGAAGGAACGCTGCCTGCTTTTGCATGACGGCGTTCTTTTTTATTTGCAAAATACTACTTTGCCTTACAATATTTGATATATAATAATTATAGACGGAATATTCGTGTAATATTTATGGGGAAAAATTCTGGAAATCAGATGCAGAAGAGGCCTCAGCGGTATTGCGGACTTTCTTCAGGTCGGTGTTAGTTCCAGCGTTGCGAGTACTTTACTGTGCCGGTTTTGATTGCAAGACAAAGCCTGAATAGCAAATGATTTTCACGTTTACTTTCAAAGGTTCAGAGAAGGTAACTGGGGAGGGAAGATTTATGTTGTCTCATGAAGAAAAGGTAAACAGGATTGTACAACAACTGAAAGAGCGCAAAAGCACTGCCCCGCTGAGCCTGAAAAAGAAGACTGTTTCTCATAAAGTACCGAAAGCCGGAGGCAAAGATCACTCAGGTGAGAAGCTTGATATCAGCGACCTTAACGAGATAATACGTATCGATACGGAGAAACGTATTTGCATTGCAGAGCCCGGCGCGACATTTACGAAAATTGTTGATGCTACAATGAAGCACGGCCTTGCACCAACCGTTGTACCGGAACTCAAAACAATTACTGTTGGCGGCGCCGTTGCTGGATGTTCTGTTGAATCAATGTCGTACAAGTTTGGTGGATTTCACGACAGCTGTCTTGAATATGAAGTAGTAACGGCAAAAGGTGATGTGCTGATATGTACTCCTGATAATGAAAATCAACTATTGTTTCAGATGCTACATGGTACTTTTGGCACATTAGGAATAATTACATCGCTCAAATTCAGGCTTATACCCGCAAAGCCATTTGTAAAGATGACATATGAAAAATACAAAGACATGGAAGAATATAAAAATGCGATATGCCACCATTACACTAAAAAAGATATAGATTTTATGGACGGTATTATTCACTCACCGTCAGAATATGTTCTCAGCACAGGCAATTTTGTCGACGAAGCACCTTACACCAACAGCTATGATTGGGTAAAAGTATATTTTCGCAGTACTGCCAAAAGAAAAGAAGATTACTTAAAGACACCTGATTATTTTTTCAGGTACAATAAGGGTGTTACAAATGTGCATCCAAAATCATTAATTGCCAGGATATTATTTGGCTGGTTTATTAATTCAAACGTCACTTTGAATGTTGTAAATATCTTCAAAAGGATTATCCCTTCAGATATTATTCCGATAACAGTAGATACATTTATTCCATTTTCAAGAATGGACGAGTTTATGGATTGGTATGAGAATGAGGTAAGTCATTTTCCGCTGTGGTGCGTTCCTTACAAGATTGTGCACAAATATGAATGGGTTTCAGATAAATTCCTCGAAAATGTGAAGGATGAACTTTTCCTCGACATAGCAATATATGGCTTGCATAGAGAAAATCCAGAACATTGCTACAGGATTATCGAAGAGAAGCTGATGGAGCTTGGTGCCATAAAGACACTCATATCTACAAACTTATATTCCGAAAAAGAATTTTGGAGTATCTGGAACAAAAAGAACTATGATTTTGTTAAGCGCCAAACTGATCCTGACAACATTTTTATGAATCTTTACGAAAAAATGTGCATGGCGTCAAAAAGATCAGTCGGGTGATGCCAATAGCTGTTTTTAATTGCTTCGTAAAAAGTATATAAAATAAAAACAGAGCCATTCTGCGAAAATATCGCAAGTGGCTCTGTTGCTTATTTAATTCGGAAGTTTTTCCATGCGATTTTTATTTTATTCTGAAAGCTAAATGAAAATGGAATAAATTTGAGGAATAATACGCTTTATGGTAAAAAAAAATTATTCTGGATGCAGGAAATGTGGATAATAAGCAGAATAGTAAAACTATATCGAATAATCCGATTATTCGCAATAAATAATTTAAAGGGGTGACAGTAATGGTAAAAAAAATTTCAGTTTTATGCACGTTGTTGTTGGCTTTAAGTTTTGGGATTGTTAACGCCGCTGAAACAGTTGGAGAGCAACAGCCAGCGATGAATGCAAGCGTTCAACTTGGTAATGCTTATATTCCGAGCGGAACAGACATTGCAGTCGAACTTACCCGCGACGTTAATTCTAAACAAACCTTTGTGGGAGAAGTCTTAGAAATTAGAGTGCTCGAAGATATTGTATTGAATAACACCGTTGTTGTTCCAAAAGATGCGCTTGGCTATGTTACTGTGACCAAGTTACGCACCGCTGGTGAGTGGGGTAAAAACGGTGGAATTGAATTACAACCGCAATACGTGAAAAGCGCAAATTGGATTAAGGTGCCACTCGCCCAAGGTATAACTAAAAATGGAAATAGCCATGATGTAATTCGTCCTTTTGGTACGGGTCTTGCAGGAGCTGCTGGCGGGACATCATTAAAAGGAATTGCTGGGGTTGCTGGATTATTTCTTTTCTATATTGATCCAACGCCAGGTACAAATGCAATGATTCCTTCTGGAACAAAGTTTATTGTAACCACTGATGGTGATGTTGATTTAAAAGTTACTCCTGCCGAGTTAGCATATGCAATGACTGTTGACGTCAATAAAAGGGGTATGAATCAAATAACAGATAAACAGAATTGGACAGGCACATACTCGACTAATCGCGGAAAAATGGTGTTAACTCAAAATGGCAATAATGTTGTAGGGACATATGAAAGAGGAAACGGAATAATTGAGGGTACAGTAGAGAATAATAGACTTACGGGAAGATGGTCTGAAGAAATTTCTTCAGTTGCACCGAGTGGACAAGGCTATTTTGATTTTGTTATGTCTCCTGCCGGAAAATCAGTTATGTTCAGTTGGAAACATGAATTTTCGGAAAATTGGATAGAAGATAAGTGCGCCAACAGAGTCAGCTTTTTTTAATTGAAATTTTATACAGGTAATTGATTAGTTTACATATGAGTGTCTGCGCAAATTTATCTTTCGAGTATCTATAATACTATCAATTAGTTGGGTTTGCCTAAATTGAACGAGCCACCTAAGTATAGGTGGCTCGTTTTTATTTGTTTCTTCGGATAAATAGATGGATATACTAGAAATAGTTAAATGTTACTTCAGTCACTCATAATAATTTTTGTTGGAGATTAATTTTGGCTGTGGTAAAGCAAGATTGGAGAGTTAACCGCTCGTTATACAGGACACTCTTTATGAGTGTATACGAACGATTTTAATGCAGAGCAAACTCTCTTCCAGAAAAAGTTTACACATACAGATAAATTAAGTTCTTATATTTATTTTAATAAATATAGAATGGGAAAAGGATAAAGTCCATATAATTGTGTAAAAAGAAAGCGTCATCAAAACCCTTTTTAAGGTACAATTTTTCTGACCAAAGAAAATATGCCTTAGGAGGATTAAGATGACCCAAGTACATTTTACAATGACTA
>Ga0074193_1000276_pt1 | contig 92982 bp, 64 predicted proteins | sample EPASupsiteHSE605_FD_64523 | JGI IMG/M metagenome (GOLD analysis project Ga0074193, IMG submission 64523) | Bioremediated contaminated groundwater from EPA Superfund site, New Mexico - Sample HSE6-05 | ecosystem: Environmental > Aquatic > Deep subsurface > Groundwater > Contaminated ... | reverse complement strand
GTGTGAATGATTGAAGCCCGCAATACCTCACATCCACTGTGATAATATCAAATATATTGAAAGTATTAAAAACATTCATTGTACCACTAGTAATAGAGATTATTCTGTCGAATGAGCAATAATAAACAATTATCTTACAAGTTCCACTAAAAAATGGTGTTTCTCCTTAATAATAAAGGATTTTTCAAGTATTCTCATTTTACCGAAAAATGAGATTTGTCCCAACAATAAAAATGAAACATTAATTTTGATAATTGTTAATGTTAAAAGCTCATATTATGATAAATGTTACATTATTTCCCACTTTTTCTGATAAAATAATCATTGAAGTATCGGCATTTTCAACAATGAATGATAACATGGTTTGTGATTCAAACGGGTTATGGAACTCAATAAAAAATGAAAGTACATTTACCACAATAATAAAGAGAGCACTACCCTCAATAATTTTCCTTTCACTTGTCATCTTGATATTAATCGGAACTCTCCCGTTTCAAATACCAAATAATATTACTCGTTTCCTCATGATTATCGAGGTTTTCAATTATATATTTATTATCTTTGTGGATTTTTTGGCTAAAGAACCTCCCATTAGAGTATTTGGAAAGAATAACAATGGATTAATTGTTATCCCAAAACTACATAATCTTTTATTGAGTTTTTCTCTAATCTTCACAAATAATGAAAAAAAAATTCCTGAAAATCAAAACAAAATGAATAAGAAAAAAAGATCTGTCTTTCAAAAGTATTTGTTAACCATTTTCATTGTATCATTATCCGTAATTTCCATTGTACATAGTAATGAAAATCAGGATATTTTTTTAAAATGGAAATCAAATTCAAAAAAAATTGAGAATGTATTGTATATTGGAACATTGACCAATCATGTGTTTAAATTGATTGAGAGAGATTACGAAATGAAAACAGGTTTTGGTTGTGAAATGGAGAGCATAACTCAAGGGAGGTCATATTTAGATAAGAGTATCAATATTTCTTATTGTTTTTTCTCAAGATCTTCTGTATATTCTGGAAATGGGGGTGTGATATATGTCTCAGCAATTTCTTGCTCAATGAGGATCAATTTCTCAATGTTCTATAATTGTGTAGCCAGTAATAACGGCGCAATTTTCTTTTCTTCTTCAGTTTCATGTCTAAGAAATATCTGCTCCAATAAATGCTCAGGTTCTTGGAATCAATTTGCTTATATATTAGCATCTGAAATAAATCAAATTGAATACCTTTCAGTATCATTTTGTTCTACAGGATCTGTCCCTTTTGGCATTAAAACAGGAAATCAAAGTATTAAAAACACAAACAGTTCTATGAATACTTCTCATCAAGCGTCTGGTGTTTATATTGATTCTCCAACATCTTCCACAATTTCACACTGTACTTTCTCAAACAATCAAGTTGTAAGTGACCGATGTATATCCTTCTTTTCAAATACGGGAACGATCTCAATGTTATATGCTAACATTGTTCATAATAACAGTCCATCATATGGAGTTGTATTTGTCCATGGATCAGTAACAAATCATTTAAAGTTTTGTATATTCCAAAACAATCAAAACTATTTATTCTGCGTCTTTGGAGGATCCCTTGAAGTGACTCATTCATTCATTGATCATTCATCATCATCATTCTCAACTTCAAAAACAATATCAACAGCAACTAATAATACTTTTGCCAGCATATCTACGTATCAAATCCAATTCTTCAATTCTCATCATTGTTTCACAGATAATCCTCTGCCAATGAGATCAGTGGGAGAAACATTCAGTCTTACAATTGAAGAATCTTTAAAAATGACTTTTAAAAAAACAATAGATCAAACTATTAGAGAGACTCCAATCAAAACACTGAATGAATCTCCAATGAACACTTATAAAGAGACTCTAGCAAAAACTCTTGATATAACTATTAGAGAAACTCTAAAAGAAACAATCCCAAGAACAAATGTTGAATGCATATTCACTTACCAAATGGCAATTATGCGAGAGATCAATGTATTGTTTTCATTCTCTTTCAAATTTGTTGAATTAGTTCTCATTATTTCATGAGTACCTGTTTGCTAGATTATGAAGATTTTTGAAATTTTTCCTTGGGAGCTGGATCTTTATATCAATTTTTTAAAATTCACAAGTTTATTGATCGTGTTTTTCAAGTGTCACATTTCAATTATTCCATTTTTAAAATGAAAACAATTGTTTATTCTGATCTTGATGATGAATACAACCTTATTGATTTTTGTCAAACAAGAATTACAGCAAGCGGGGTATCCGGACTCAGTGAATGCAATCCATTGGTTGTTGAGTTTAGAAAGCTTGTTCCATTTTATATTTATGATTATGAGCTTTTTATTTGCATTGCGCCAAAAGAAAAGTTTCCTAATACTTCATTTAAGGAATTTTTTGCAAATATGATTCGAGTTGATTACTTTCGGCACCCATTTAAAGTTAATAATGGGAAGTTTTCATTTAATCATCCCCCTAAGTCTCTCTTTCATGATGATGAAATGCTAAATGCTTTTAATTCAATATTTAAAGATTCTTTGACCCCAGCAAAACTGTTATGGAATTGTATTTGTTTTGGAGATATTGCTTATTACTCAGGACATCCAGTTCCATATAATCGGAGAAAGCCAAAATCGGAGACATTAATATCTACCATAGAGCCTGATTTATCAATACAAAGTTTTGAAAGTTTTAGAACCAAGGTTCTTGATGACAGTGCCAAGTTCTCAGCAGAAAAGAATGTACCAATCGAAAAGATAAACTCAACTTTGATACCAGGACTCGAAATTCTCCGAGAGATTCTTGAACAAAATCCCACATTTGCAGATGCAATCATCCCCGAAGCACATAATCCGGTTCTTAACCAAGCCGTTTTGATTACCAATCAAACACATAGGTATTATGCATGCGAAACTGAGAATAATTACCTCTATTTCTTCGGGTTTACTTGAAACTGTAGCAATGGTGATTAATCACTAAAAATCAATAGCTTTTCCAATAATTTAATATTGTTCACATATACTTGATTGCCATCTCTCTAACATGTTGAGAGATTTGGCAAATACTTTCTTAAACATTTTTTATGATAAACAGGACTCTTTATTCTTTGGGTGTTTCTTACTCTAGAATACCTTTTTGCTCATCACATTTGCATTTAGTTAATTTTTTCTCTATAAAGAGTTTTGAATCAGTGTTTTTTGGGCAAACGAATATTCATGTTTTTCAATCTAGATTTTCTAAGAATTTGGGAAGAGTTTATACATCAAGTGTCGATTATACGCGATACTATAGCCGAATTCAACCTTCTTCATCGGTTTCATTTGTTTCTTGCTTATTTTTAAATGTTTTGTCTCCAGGATTTGTTGGTTCAGCTATTTATTTTTCAACTTCAAATGGTATATTGAATATTTCTCGCAGTACATTTATCAATTGCTCGAATTCTGGGAACTTTAGAGGGACTGTTGCCTGTTTGTCTTCCAATAGCTTTTATGCTAGAAGCACATGTTTTAAGAATTGCATCGGATCATGCCCTGGTGTATATTTGTCAAGTATCTCTTATACATACTTTGAGTTTATTAACCAAATCGATGGTATCTCAGTATCAACGAATAATGATGATATAGGTGACCTGTTTTCTGGTATTAATCAAATGGCAATACAGCATAACAATGTAACTAATTTTCGAATTACATCTGTTACTAACCATGGGTCATTATGGTGGTTTTATCAATGTACAAATTCTGAGTGTTTCAGGTATAACACTGCTTCAGATTGCATAGCAGAGTCATTCTTCGGTCTAAACCTTGGAGGATCAAAGCCAGTTTTTTCCACGAATAATTTAATTAATAACAATGTATCTTGCCTATTCACTTTGTGCTGCTCTAATGGAGAAGTTACCATTTTAAATTCAGTTTTCCTTGGTTCTACACCTAGCAAACAATATTTTAAAAATGATAGAACAATTCCAATAACCTTTTCCAATTGCTTCTTTAGTTTTCCTTATTCAGCATCTCTATTTAATGGATTTTCCACTCAAAATTGCTATTTTAGTACACAAGCCCAGCCAAATCAAAACACATTATTTAACAAAGAAATGTGTGCTGGGTATTCTCCAGAAGTGACTTTTCTCAAGAAGCCATTATATACAATACACTTCTTTCTTAAATACTTCATGTTGTCTGGGTAAAACTAATCTAATAATATCTTATTTATATCAATGTTGATTCACTTCTGAGATATTCACCGAGATCTCCCTGTCTTGCAACAACCATAATTGTGGGTGCTGCTAAACGCCTTGATGCACTTGATTGAAGAGCTACACCAAGACCAATTGGCATATTATTGGAGTTGTACACTATAACACCAGCGTTCTTTGGTGTGCCTTCTGTCATTGTTTCTATACCTTCATTAAGAACATGCTGACCATAAAGGAATCCAAGTTCAGATGATGACTTAAGCCAAACTTTGTACTGGCTAAGATTTGCAATCACAGGAAGAGCTGTTACCTGAACGAAAAACCTTCCAGTTTTGGTATATTTGCCCATGCAAATTCCTGCAGAGTGAATTAGCTTGTGAGCAAATGGAGGACAAAGATCTGCTAGTGACTCTCTCATATAATAAACTCGTTGTTTGTGAAATCTGAATGTCCACGTACCGTCTTCTTTTTCAATTAAAGCTTTCCCATTATTCCCGATAAATTTTGCTAATTTTTCGAAAAAGATCTGTGCTTCTTTCTGTGATAGCGGCCTCATATCTGGGGGACCAACGCCTTGAAAATTTAAAAAGTTTATAGATTTTACATTTTTTTACATCATTTGGCACCCTATGACCTGATCTTCTTCTCTTGCTTTGTTTTCAGCATCATTGATTTCGGAGTCAATTAAAGCCTGATCAATGTTTGTTAATGAACCAACTTCCCAAATCATTGCATAATCGTCCAAACCGCTTGTTGCAAGCATTTTTCTCTCTTTATGAACTGCCACAACATTCACATTTCCTGTGTGACCTTTCAGGACTTTGACTACCTTTTGGCTATCTATATCATAAAAGTAAATAAGGTAATCGTCACTTCCCGTTACTACATAGTTGCCAAACCAATTCACAGCTTTAATTGTTTCATTCGATCTATGACTATCAAGAACAACACCCAACTTGTTTTCTGGATCATCCTGTGTCTCAGAATGATGAACTGCATCGTTCAAAATTCTTTGAAGCTCTCCCACGTTTATCATATCATCCTCCTCAAAAACAGAAGCCAATTCAATCCCATCATTTCCAAAGTTTTCAGGGGGACTCCATGTTGCGATCGGGCTTGCCATATTTGTGTCAACAACATGAATAGATCCCCTCAATACGGATAAGGCAATTTTTGATCCATCATCATTAAATGCCGCTCCAGTAATTTCCATTTGATCTCTATATGTTTCTCTCACGCTGTATCCTACATGTGGACATGCTTCAAGACTATTAGTAGATAGTGATCTCATATCAAAAAGTCGACACGTACCATCACTGCTTGAGGCAATAAACTTTCTCTTATCAATAGGATGAACATCCATAGAATAAACAATAATATCTTCGCCATGTTTCATTAACAAAGAATCGTTGCAAATCGGCGGTCCACCAGGATTCATAAAACCACCACCCAAGTTTTGAGGCCTAATTCTATTGTGCTCAAGCTGCCGAGTCAGGTAATCCATAGCATCATACTGGTAATTATCAACTGTAAGAAAGGGGATTTCAGATATTGATGAGTTTGAATATTTTTGCCTAATATCAAAGAGCCTAATCGTTTGATCCGCAGAGCATGTTACAAATGTGAATTGATCAATTACAAATGAGCAAAGTACTTTTTGAGTGTGATGATTCCTAAATGAAGTCCTGATTGCTCTTCCTTCCCCAACGCTAACCACCTGTATGGTGGAATCATTCCCACCTGACATAAAGCATGAGGAGGATAAAAAATTTGTGGTAAAAGTGTTGGATATATGAGGCCGAAGCATTATTTTTGGAGTCCCATTTAATGACTCAACATCCCATATCCAAACGGACCCATCATCACATCCAGTAATAAGCCTATCACCATAGGGATTAAATGAACAAGTATTAATACATCCTTTATGACCCGAAAGGGTAGCTTTACATTTCATAGATTTAGGAACTAAGTCATTATATCTCATGAAAGAATAAATAGAGTCTTTCCAGTGTCTATCTTTTTGTCGAAAATTGCTGAACAAATTATTCATTAGTAAATAATCGTATTTTTCACGATTAAAATCGACTCAATATACTTTACTAATCGTCAGATTTCTTAGTGATACAGAGACCATCTAAAGTATGTTTTTAATACAGGATATTCTTCAAGATAAGAAGAAGGAAAAGAAATCCGCTTCTCCATTAGGAGAAGATAATGATTATATGACTTGCGAGTGGGTTATTGAATACGTTAAGAAATGCAATTGGATGATTATTGTTGATGAGACATTTGTAAATGATAATTTTAATTTATATGGCCTCTCGAATTTCGTGGAAAAGTATAATTCCGTTATTAAATTTGTAAGAGGCCAATACTTCGAATATCCCCCTGAAATGACTTCAAACCAGCTCTATTATGAGGCTGAAAAGCTTTATTGTTATATACACTCTAGATTTCTATTGACTTATTCAGGGGTACGCAAAATACGAAAGAAATATGAGCAGGGGATATATGGGTACTGCCCCAGGGTATCATGCAAAAAACAGTTGTTATTGCCCATTGGTCTCTCTCCAGTCTTTGGAGAACAGAATGCTAAAACCTATTGTCCATGCTGCCAGGATTTGTATGAAACAGATACTGTAATTGATGGATCTCTATTCGGTCCATATTTCCCTCATTATTTTATTCAAGCATTTCGTGATGAAATTGTTTTCCCGAAAGCTGAAGTCTTTCATCCCACATTCGCTGGAATTTTATTCGAAGAAGAATGCCCATTATCGAAAGAATAGATCATTTATGAATATCATATATTCTTGTGTTTATTGACAATGTATGTAAATTCATCGAAACATTGTTCTAAAACTAATGATTCAGATGTAATAAACATCATAGTTTTGTATTTTAACAAAATATCAAGTGATTTGATCATATCATTCATCATTTTTTCTATTTCATCAATATTATTATATCCAAGGAGATTGGATATTGCATCATGCATCAATTTTGTATATTCTATCCATTGTGTACAAAATTGATGACAATCTTGAGATAGTTTTGACATATTACGCTCCAGAGAACTATGAATATTGGCTATTAATTGTTGTATAACAAGAATGATTTGATGTATAGAAGAATGTTCAAGATCAATATTCTCTATTTGAAACTTTAGTACAGATAATACGCATCTTGTTGATTCATCAAAGCATCTTTTAATCAGACCATCTACTTTCGGGAACATTTTAACAAGCTCGATTGTTGGAATATTAATGTTATTTATAACAGAACCTAAAGTAATTACGGAATATAAAAGTACTGATTGTGCAGATTTTTCATATGGTGAGTGGTAAGACTGAGTGGAACAATAAATATCATTAAAGGCTGCTTTCAAATACAAAAACACTTGATATCTCGTTAAAATGCATAGTTTTGTGTGAGATGTATAGTCAGATAACAATGATAAACAGCCAAGCAGTTCAGAAATATTATTTGATAAATCAGGACTTAGTGTTGATGATGCAGGAACAAATTTATTGATTGATGAATATGAGGACATTATTTTTTTGGATTCTTTTATGAGTGATTTTTCAGTATTAAGCAGAATACTATTAAAATCTTTCGAAAGAGATAAATAATAAGAAATCCATCCAACTATTGTAGGAACGCTTGAGAAGTCTCTGAGTTTTTCCGATATTGTCAAACTAAGTTCTCTTGCTTTCTGAATACAAACAGTGGGTGAGTTATCAATTTCATCAAAAAAATCATTCTTTTTCACAAAAGGATAAGGTAATTTCAAGACACTCTTAATACAATTCTTTGAATCCGAAGTGATTATTTGATCTTCAACAATGTTCATTAATATCCATCGCAAAATCATTATTCTATTATCAGAAAATACCCTAAGATAATCACATAGTGCAATTCTCACGGTTTCAACAATATAATTACATCGAAGGGCATTTGATATCATCATTAGGAACCTATTAACCTCGATATCATGGGTATCAGAAATAATACTAGCTGCAGTGGAGGCATCTCTAACATTGAATTTTATATCCGGAAAAATAGATAAAAAGTTAATTATCCTGAGCATATTACCAAATTCCACTTGATATAATGATTGATGAAGGAGAATTGTGTTGAAAATACTTAAAAATTCATTTCTGTGATAAATCAAAAGAAGAGGATCATTAGATTCTATAATATTATTAATTTTGGCCTTAAAATCTTGATGCTCAAACCTCAGGGATTCGAAAAACTGCTTAATTGATGAGAAAACAAAAAAGTTACTCTCAGGTTGAGGCTCCAAATTTATGATCAATTGATTTTGCTTTTCTATTAGAGTAGAATCAAGCTTTTCATCATATTGAAACTCGGAAATATCTTTAATAAAGTGATTGGCAATTTGAAATAACTGATGAGTTTCACATAGGGAAACAGCAGGTAATGATCTGGATTCAGTTATTCTCCGATCAAAACCATTAGAATGCTGAGGTTCGTCATTCGCAAACATATCTATTTCTTCTTGATTCATGAACATATCATCCTCAAACAATTCCTCAAAATTAATAATTATAGAGCTCTCACTTCTGTCCATTAAAGGAGATAGAGGCGTCTCGCTCCTTATCATCATTGACAGCTCAAAAATGTCGGAAAATTTTCTCCTAATAATTCTCATTTTAGGTATATTTGGAGACTATCTAGGCCATGAAGACAGGTTCTCCCAAGAGCAGTTTTCGGTTTATTTAAAATGAGCGACAGAGAAACCTGTTTGGTAATGGCTGATGTTTTGATCCATACTAATAAGTATGAAGAAATGGTATCATATATGAAAAAGATTGTTGATGCAAATCCACAATTATCGGCAAAAGAGCGCACATATCTTGTTTTTGCATACAAGAATATTATTACTCCTAGAAGACAAGGTATTCGTTATTTAATTACATCTATTGAAGATGGAAGTGATGAACATGTTATAAATGAGTTTAGGAAGCAGAAGATTCATGAAACCAAAGAAATAATGGCCAAAGAGCTTAACCAATATAGCACTGAGTTGATAGAGCTTATTGATCATAAAATACTGCCCGTGACAACAGAGCCAGAGTCCATTGTGTTCTACGGAAAGCTTAAGGGTGATTACTATAGGTATCTATGCGAAGCAGCTGAGGACCAAGAAAGGGATAGTTACCAGAAACTTGCAACAGAGTCATACGAAAAAGCATTTGAACTATGTCAGAAGGATCTTAAGCCATTTGAACCCACCTCTCTTGGCTTAGTTCTTAACTATTCTGTCTTTTTATTTGAGATTATCCAAGATAAGCAAAAGGCAATTGATTTAGCGAAGAAGGCACTTGAAGAAAGTACACCATTAATCGATCAAAACTCAGAGAATTCTCTGCATGAAGTTAAGGAGATAATGAGCAGGCTGGGCGACAACATCAACTTATGGCAAAGCAGCATTCAGGAAGAGTAAATTCAAGTTTTTACCAAAATCGTTTTTATCATGACACAGGAAATAAGCAACTCATGTAATAAGTTTCAGTCATTAGTTTTTTCATCAATTAGGACAATTTCTAAAACGAATAATAAAAAACAAATTACTGAGATCAGCAAGTCTTTACAGATTTCTGATGATGCGTTTTCCAGCTTTTTGGAATATATCCAAGGGATTCAACTTGATATCGGTGCTTCTTATAGAGAAAAACTCAAGGAAAGATTGAAAAATTTCCAAAATTCAAGAGTTAATTCTCTATTAAGACTTTATTCGAAAACTTATGCTCAATTCCATTCAACTATTGACCATATGGAAGAAAGAACATCAATTTTAAGCAATGATTTTGCGAAAGCATCAATTAATAATAGAAATGCATTAGAATCAATGATCAATCAACAAAAGAGCAAGTTTAACATTATGTATAATCAAAAGAAGCAAGAACATCTTAATATTGTTAATAACTTAAAAAAAAGAATAGAAGAAGCGAGAGATTCTGCACATGATAGAATTATGAATGAAACTCAGAGGATTACTGAGCATTATGATAAGCACATTTTAGCTAAATCAGATACACTGAACATGACAAAAACTGCTCTTGATAAGGCTGATACTGATTTAAAAGAAGTCATTGAATCTCATAATCAGGAAATAACTCAAGCGAGAGAAAAACATGAGTCCCTTCTAAAGGAACATAGAGAGTCGATTAACAATAAGCTCTTTCCTGATGAAACATCTGTTTTAAAGCTGAAAGAACAATTTGAAACACTTCAAAAATCCCATATCACAATTGGTCCTGAATTAGAAGCTGAATGGGAGGAGATATCAAGCAAAACCAAACAAAAATTCACAGAGCAAGACCAGAAGTTTAATAGCGATATCGAAGAGAAACAAAAGATTATTGATGACTATGGAAAAAAGATTCAAGATTTAGAAATGCAAATGATGTTTTTTACTGAAGATTCTGATTCCAATTATAAAAAAATAGCTTCAGAGCTCGAAAAACAGTATCAGGAAAATACCAAACAAAGAGAAAGTAGTATTGAAAACAGCAAGAGAGAAATATTGTCTCACTATGAAGCAAAATATCAAAGATTAGTGGTTAGTCTTGAAAGTTTACGGAAATCAATTGAGTTTGAAGCAGATTCAATGAAGAATAAGAACAGTACAAGTTTTATTAACCAAGAAGAAAGGATTAAGGCACTTCAAGAAGAGCATAAAAAACAATCATCTGAAATTAAAAATCTGATTCAAGACACAATCGAGAAGATATCTCAGGCAAAAATTGATTGGAGAACAGAGAGAAAGCAACTTAACGATGGATATGATCAAGATTTAAAGGATATTGCACTAAGAGATGAAAATGGAGACAGGTATTTTGAAGCGAAAATGGCAGCTCTTAAAAAAGAATTACATCAAGTTTTAGAAGAAAATAGAATCGCTTTTGGTGTTGAAGAACCATATGATGAAGAATTGGATGAATTTCAAAAACAACTTAAGAGATCCGAGGAACTTTTTGCTGTAAGGTTTAAAGCAGAGCTGAGCGAAGAAACGCATTCAAAGATACAAGTGAAACTAGGTGAATTAAGGGAAAAACATGAAAAAGAAATTGAAACAATTCTGAAAGAAAGTCAATCATTGGATAGCAATGAAAGATTATTGTTAGAAAAAACATCAGGCTTGGATGGCACAACATCATCTGGTGTGTCTCTTCTTGCATCAAAAAAGGGATTGTCCAAACAAGCACGTGTATCATCTGTATTTAATTCTTCAATATTTATTGAAGCTCAAATGGATAAATGGAAGGAGAACTTTTTTATAGATTGTAAGAACTTGAAACAAGAAGAAGCAGCGGCATTGAAAAAGCTTGAGAGCTCTAAGCATGAACTTAAAGATGCTGTTGTACGAACAATAACTTTGAAGAAACAATTAGAAGCAACAACATCTAGCTATGAGGAATCAATAGCCAAATTGAGAAATGGTTCTGAGGCAGATCTATCATCTCTGAGGCAAGAAATCGATAGAAAAGAGAAAGAGATATCAGATATGGAAATTCAGTTCCAAGCAAACGAAAGGGAGGTGAGAAAAAGAGTGAGACAGATCGAATTAGCTGAAGATAGGATTCAAACGTTAAAAGTCAAGCTTAATGAAGAAAAATCGAAAATTAAAACACGAATAAAGGAAGATTACCAGCCATTGATAAAGCAAGAACAAAGAAAATCAGAATTAATGGTATCCGAATTGGAAAAACTCAGAAATGAACTTGAATTGTCAATCGAACTAATGCAACATGATCTTTTCGGAATCGAAACGTCAAATGCCGCAATGGAAGAAGGTCTCAAGAAGGAAACAGAAGAGCTGGTTAGTAAATTGAGGCAATCTCTGATTTCTGAGCAGGAATCAATTGATGACATTATGAACTCAACATTGAGTCAAATTGAAATGGGACATCTCGATGATATTAACAAAGCAATTAATGATCAATATCAAATAGTCGAAGAGCTAAAACGAGAGCAAGAACAAAACATCATACTTGTAGAAAAAGAATACAAAGAAAAAGTCTCTGTACTCAATGATATATGCATTGAATTTCTATCAGAAATTAATGATAGTAAGCAAAAAGTTAAACATTTAAAGGATCTTAAGTGCGAAATATGCCCATTGCTCTCGAAAAATATCAAAAAACTAGAAAAGCATCTCATTAAAATACAGATACAAGATAGAGATATTACACTAGATGAACAAAACAAGATAGACACTTTGCATATGCTAAAGGGCAAATCAAAGTTACCACCATTATAGTATATTGAGCTTTTAAACAAATATAAAACTAATCATAAGATATCGAATATTATGATGTGTTCAATTAGTAGTCAGGGGGTGGGCACTGGGGGAAGAGGGTACACAACCATACCACGTTGTATTCTTAAATACACAAAAATATATTACAAGGTATAATATTTTACTTTTGTTTTGATTTTTCATATTACAGAGAATGATTTGAAGTCTGTTTGGATCTGATTTATAATTGATTCGGTTATCTAATTGTTGAAAACCCCAGGTGAGAAGTTCTCAAAGCCTAATAGTGAAATCCTGTAATCAGCTTTGAATAAGCAAGCAAAAATAGTTGTACAAAAAAAGAAACACTCATGAAAGGAGAAAAACCCATAAAAACAATGAAACGTAGTATAATTATCGATTTCAACAATGGAACCTAAAATCGAAACTCACCAATCATAAAGATCAGCCATTACTTTTAAAAAATGGCAAATTGTGATATTAAACTACCAATCATGTGAATTAGACAGAATAACCAGTGAGAACATCAAGGAAAACGCAAAATCCCTCTAGAAATAGTGTTGATACCACAAAACATTGACAAATATCTGGTCAAATAGGTATATCATCTTTACAGGAAGCACCCCAAATCCACTTGTAACTGATAATCAATCAGTTCAAAACAATGAAGAATCAGAAATCGAGAGAAAAATTAAATTTACCCAAGAAAAACAACAATTTTTACTTCTACAAAAGAAGAAGAGCGAAGAGGAAGAACAAAAAAGAAAACAGGAAATTGAGAAAGAACACCAAAGAATCGAAAAAGAAATGAAGGAAGAGCAAGAAAAAAAGAAGAAAACAGAAGAAGAAAGAAGACTTCAAGAAGAGCTTGAGAGGAAGATGAAAGCGGAAGAAGAGAGGAAAAAAAGAGAAGAAGAACAAAGAAAACGAGAAGAACAAGAAAGGAAGAAGAAGGAAGAGGAAGAGAGAAAGAAGAGAGAAGAACAAAAAAGAAAACAGGAAATTGAAAAAGAAAACCAAAGAATCGAAAAAGAAATGAAGGAAGAGCAAGAAAAAATGAATAAAACAGAGGAAAAGAGACATAAAGAAGAGCTTGAGAGAACAAAAAGAGAACAAAAAAAAATCGATATCCCAAGTTATCTTCTTTGGGCAGCTCAAAATGGACATCTTAGTATTGTAGAATATCTAGTGAATCAAAAAGCGGATATAAGTGCAAAAACAAAAGATGAGGAGTTTTTCAATTTAAAAATACACCTCTTCATTTAGCTGCTTCTAATGGTCATCTTAGTGTTGTTGAATATCTAGTTAATCAAAAAGCTGATATAAATGCAAAAAATAGTAGTGTTGAGTTTTTATATTTAATTGGACTCCTCTTCATTTCGCTGCTAAATATGGTCATCTTAGTGTTGTTGAATATTTAGTTAATCAAAAAGCTGAAATTAATGCAAAAAATTATGATGGAGAAACACCATTGGAAGTAGCAAGGGATCCGCATGTTGTTGGATTTCTCATGAGTAAACAAGAAAAACAGAGATTATCAGAAGAGGAAAAGAGAAGACAACAAGATTGTCGAATCTGAAATTCAAGGTTTTAAAACCACATTCGATTGATTTTTTGTATTCTAGATCTGATTCACAATCGAATCAATTTTCCAAGTGTGGAGCTTTGTTGCCATGCTCTTTAAGCTTAGTTACCTTTTTTCTTATTTCATTAATAACTCTTTACCCAACATGATATTATTGAAGTAAAAACTATATTCATATAAATGCTGTACTGATACATATTTTTATCATTAAGAAACATCTTAATACATTCTTGGAAAGGAATAAATTGGCTTTTGGTGAAAAACTTTATACATGTGTACCTCGATGGATAATCGATATTTTTCTTCCTTATATGGATAAATAGATAGAGGAGCATGAGGAGATTATATTTATATTGACAAAAGTTAAATTTATTTAGTTTTGGATGAGTTTCGATGGCTAGGATTGGAATAGATAACTATCCTTTGGATTCAATAATCTGTTGATAATCGTGCTGGAAAAATTGACATTGATAAAAAGTGAAAAAAATAAACGCATAACAAAAATGTCACAAACAGGGCCTCTTGTTCTCTATATCAGGAAATTTCCAAAAAATTACCAGCTTGTTTGTAACTGGGTTGTTGGGTTTATGTATTCTTCACATATTAATGTGATAAATCCATTGTATGGAGAAAACTGTATTTATGTGAAAAAAGGGGAGTTTGGAGGCGATTTTCTTGATGTCATTAATAACTTTTGCGAGATTACTTTTGATTGTCATAATTTTTTTGAAGAATTCAATGATTATTCATCATCTATATTTGATAATCTGATTAAAATGGCAGAGAAATTAACAGCCCCATTTGCTGTAAAGGATGCGAAAAGCTTTACTATCGATCAATTTGATAAGGGTTATTCCTATTCAAAGCCTATATTAACATTTATTCTTCAGAATTCGGATCTGGATCAAATAATCTCTCTTAACGAGCATAAAGATTATTCACATGCTTGGTCACTAGGATTATTTAATGATATTCCTTCAATAATTATTCAAAGATCTAATAAATGGGCAATATGTAACAATTATGGAAATAACACTTTTTCGAGAGATGAAATGTTGGAGATGGATTCATGCACATTCTTCTTCTCCATCTTTATGTCCAAAAGGAGTATAAAATATAATTCAATCCAAGAAGATCATAAACAATTAGTTCCAATCCCTATGAGAGCTTCAGGGCAAAGATTTGGGGATGATTTATTCAGTTGCTTTATAACGTGCCTCAAATACCCAGATGCATTTTTTAATCATTTTTTCACAAAAGATATGAGGAGTTTGTTGGCTGAATATGATAAAATTGAAGCATCTAAAGAACCAAAAATCTTCTACTATTACCATTTTATGATCTCAATTTATTATTATGTAAATGCACTGGAATTAATGAGTAAAGGAGATTACGAATCAGCCTCAAAGTATCTAATTTTTTCTATAAGTTTTACCATTCCCAGCATTCATCCATTTTTCACTTCAACTATTAAAGCACTCGTTTATATCAGTATTGAAACCAAAAATTCTGATTCCATTAAATTGAAACCATATCTAAAGACTATTTTAGATAAACAATATACACAAATTAATCTTGGAGTATGTAATTCAAAAGAGCCATCTTCATCATTTAGGCAAATTAAACCAGATAGTATCAAGTTATCTAGTTTTATTCAGCTGTTTCAAAAAAATTTTGACCAGATTAAAACAATTGATGAGCATTCTCATATATGTCAGATAGAATGGAAACACATAGGCCCATCGAAAGAATTTTCCAATATTACAACGAAAAGTACATTATGTAAGGTTCCTATTGTTCCTGGATGAAAGCCTTTTTGTTATTAAACCTTAGTTATTATTTATTTTATTTCTTTCCTGGAATATATGGGGCAAATTGAGAAGACTTTTGATATGTTTTTTCTCTCTTTGTTTCAATTGGTGCCTTCTTTTCTTCAACAGGTGCCTTCTTCTCTTCAATAGGTGCTTTCTTCTCTTCAACAGGTGCTTTCTTCTCTTCAACAGGTGCTTTCTTCTCTTCAACAGGTGCCTTCTTCTCTTCAACAGGTGCTTTCTTCTCTTCAACAGGTGCTTTCTTCTCTTCAACAATGTTGGGTTTCGTGAATTCTTTCTTTTGAACTGGTTTCTCAATTTTTGGACTCTCTTTTGGAGGAAGTACATCTTTGTTTTCAGCTACTCTCTGCTGTGGTTCTATTTTAGGCGAGATTCTCTGAGATCCAATAGTGGAAAATGCCATTCTCTCATTTGAAACAGGTACCTTTACAATTGGTGAAATATTACAAATACTTGCATTATAATAAGATAGTGTTTCAAAATAGGCACGGAAAGCCTTCTCCAATTTAAGGTGGAATATCTGGGTAAACTGAACAACAGTCCCATTCGTTAATGTTGCAGATCCAAAAACGGATACAACAAAATCATTTTGCTCCTTCCTTTCGAATATCGACTCCGAAAGAATAGAATAAGACTCAGCATCTGGAATAGGAAGGAATTCGGCCATTTCAGAAGTCTTCCCTTCCTTAATGCCAAAGAAACCAAACCTAACAGAGTAGGAATCGGGCATATAATGCCCATCAAGCTTCTTCGTCAATAGGTTCTCATAGTATTTGTTAATGAATCGTTGATACTGATCAGACATCAAAATGACTAATCACTTCATGTTGTCCGACCATTTATTTTTCAAAAACAATAAAATTTTGAAAAAGTCCAACGTCCAACTAGACAAATACAAAATTTACCAGTTTTGCCCCATAAACCCCTCATTCAAATATTGTGGGTTTACAGGTTATTTTTACAAAAACCGTTGTTTCAATTCAAATAATAAAACCAGCTCAAATTTCTGTTCTTTGTAAAGCGAGATTCTGACATTATCCAATCCAGGCAACTTTTTTGAGCAATGGGTTGTGTTGGTTCCCTTTCTGGGGATAGTACTCGTAGACGCGATGTTTCCAAAAGGCAAATATCCTCTACTCGTAGAAACAATCCGCCTCGCCAGGTGAAAAGCACAGCTTTGGAGTTTCAAGATCTTTCGGCTGGTCTCAAGCCCATAATAGCGCCTACAACGATGATGCCGGTTGTTTGTTTTACCAAGGACACATTCCCTTTGATTACTTCATTTTTAAATCTTGAAGATTCAACACTAACGGAAATTCGGCTTCCAATTGTAGCCGCAAGCATCAGACAAGGCTGTAGAATTGTTTGTTTTTCTCAGGTGCAGTTTTTAACCAAGTGTTTTCCAAATTCTTCAAACAATTATGCGAAATTAGTTATGAATACTATTCATTGGCTGACAGGAGACAATTCTGGCATCAATCCAGTTCTTTTAATGGGATTTAGCAAGAACAATCTTGCCGCCATCGGAAGAGCTTTTCAAGAAATGGGGATATTTTTTGAATCCTGCAGTTTTAGAGCCTCTATATCCAACTATAAGGCAGTTTTTATTCCGAGCAACTTTGATATTAGCGAAACGGCGAAGAATTTCTGCATTTTAGACTATATTAAGAACACCGAAGGGGGTTTGGGTGTGTTTTATGTTCAGCCAGAGGATGAAGATTATGAAATCACCATTAATTCTCTACTTATTAAGTACGGATTATCTTATACATATTGTATTTTAAATGAAAATAACGAACTGCTTGATGCTATTCAAGTTCAAAGCAAGTACTCAGATGTTAAAGGGTTCAATTTTGTTACATTGGTAGGAAAATTCAAAGAAATGCTCCAAGGAATTGTTCACACATCAGAAATTGATGATTTGGTAACTTCATTGAGACACTATATAATGGTTTGTGACCAAACATTCTCTGCTGAACTTATTAGCTTATTTGAAGATTCTTGGGATTTTCTGAGGCGTAATGATTATCATTCTTCAAATGGAATTTGTCCAAAAATTATTCATGGGATAGTGGTTGTTTTATTGATTGATTTGTATTCAAAACTTCCTCCATCTCATATACATCCAATTCCAGAGAGCTCTATTGTTCCTGGAAATACAGGTTCTGTAGAATTAGGTAGCTTTGAAATTGAACTAACTGTTAATGGTGATAGTTGGACATCAACAGGACTATGGCTTCCAGCTGGTGTTATTGGCACAGTTACATCCACAGATCTCACACCTGGACTATTGCAGATTCAAATAGGATCACATAGAGAAGCATTGCTAACTAAACCATCCCCATGGAAAAGGTGGCCAGTTATTGTTACATTAACGGATTTATCCTCTCCTACTACTTCCATCGTTTCTCCTTTTGGAGGTATTGTATATATTATCATGAATGGAAATGAAACAAGAACTGTCAAGCTTAATTTTAGCAATTTTTGCATTCATCCCAAAATGAAATTTGATGATCCCAAAATTTGGCATGAAACATGTAATTATGATGTTCCATGGGGAGAGATAGATGCAGGAAATGTTATTATTACTGTTCAAACAGATATGATGAAGAAAATACGCCATCATCGTACTGTAATGAAAACATTATCACAAATTGCACATGAAGTGAGTTCCTTTATGAGTTGCAGGGCATTAAGACCATATAGGATTGTTTTTGATATAGAACTTATAGAAGATAGTCCTTATGGTTCATATCCTCTTGTTTTTCCTTATGAATACGAAGAACCTCTTTTAAATGGGCTTAACCAGCCATCAACACAGCTTTTTACTCTAATCAACATAATGGCTTTGGTTTCTCTCAGAGAGAATTGTTTTGATTCGGTGACAGAGACAGCAATATCATACCTTTGCGCCACTGTTGTTTTTAATAAGCTTTTTGAAAAATTTGATCCATTTCAGTTCAACATCCCCATCCCCATTCTATTTACTCAATTATGGGAGATTCACAACAATTGTGATTCTTCCCTAATTTCAAGAACACTCTCTGTATTTCAAGATGAATCTTTTCAACTTTTAGATGTTCCTGATGATATTTGGGTATTGTTTGTGAGACAAATGTGCTCCCTCGGACAACAAGACTTCACAAAAGTTTTAGAACAATCTCGGCCTATTCCTTTGAGCATTTCATTAACACTTGCACATTTTCCAGAATATAAACCCACATCTGTTTCAAAACAAGAAACAGAAGATAATAAATGTTAGAATAATTGATTTAGCTAAATAACATTTACTATGAAGAAAGCGGAGAATATAATAGTATTGGGACATGTAACTTTTTCATTAAAGTAGTTTTAAGAGCGCCAACGAATTCAACACCGTTCTTTGAGAGTCTAATATGCAAAGATCCATCAGTATCTGATTGATTATTCATAACCCACATTATACGTTGCTTTTGACGAGCAAATATCAATTTCATCTCAGCAAAAGCATCACGTATAGCAACTGCTGGAATGAACATGAAAAAGGCTAATGGATATGATTTCATGAGATTTTCAACAAAGAAAGGAAGCTCACATATATCAGAAATGGTAAATATAAACAAGGATGCTGTTGATAACCCATGTGGTGGTTCATAAGGTTGAATATCATAAAAGCTGCAAAAATCGTATTTCATTGAATAATGCTCAGTTATTCGATTCGAAGAAAAGAGAGGGAATGGCATTGGCAAAACTCTTTCAACTCCGGAAACAAATGGTACTGAATAAGGACCTCCCCCACAAGAAGCTATTGTATCTTGAATCAATTCTGTACTTCTTTGAATCCCATTTGAAAGAAGCAACTGTGGATCAGAAAACCATCGAAATGCAACCACTCTAGGAAGGGTTATTAAATGTGAGTGATGGAGAAGAAGTGTACAATAAGAAAACCCACGAAGAACAAGAGCATCAGGAAACATCATTTCAAATGGCAAAGATGTAAGGTCTCTGCTAGGTATAAAAACTATTGGACAATTAATACCGGAATCTAAAGAGAATAAATGTCCCTTTTTAGAATGAGATAGCGAAAAGAAAGAGGACTCGCCTAATGAATGATTATCTTCAATAACCTTGAAACTTGACGAGAATATTGGGCACATATCCAATAAATTACTAAAAAGAGCTCTTTTTGCTAGCTGAAGTGATACTTCTGCAGACTTTGGATTCACAGCTCCTTTGGATAATTTTTTATCTACAAATAAATATGATGCCAAAGCTTCAAAGAACTCAGGAAGAAAAACAGATGCCGAAGTATTAAGGCTAATAGTATGTGAATGTGACTTAACAATAATTGCAGATTTGCTTTGAGATGACGAGAGATGTACAACATTAATATCACCACTATATGGTAGATATACCACAATACTCTCAAAGAGTTTAATAACAAAAACTATGCAAGCTATCGTTGGAGAGTGTCTCAAGGCAGATGCAAATGAGGGATCAGATGGTGTTGTACTTTCTTTCGAAAGTCGTATAGATTTTGTATAAAGTTCGATTTTGTGGCATATGGAGCGGTTTCTGTTATGCATTTCTTCTTCAGTGAGTTTTTGGGTTTCGAAAAGCCTTATGTTAGAATTAATCATTTTCATAAAAGAGCTATATCCATGAGATCCATAAAGAGCATCGCCTTCAAGTTTATCTAATACTCCAATTTCTTTGAGTATGGGAATGAAATCTGGCATTTTTGGATTATTCAGTGAATGAATGGTTATATCAATATCAATTGATGATGCTAATGCAGTTTTCGAATCTTTAACGAAAGATCTCATTCTTTGTCCTAGTTGTGTTTTAATATCATTTAGAATATCAAATACAACCAAATGCTCATTTACAAAGTCCTTTTCAAACCATAATAGCAATTCAGACATTGTGATTAATATAACTTCGCAAATTCTAAGAGTTGATATCGAGAAACGATGAGGAAGAAAATTGGCTCCACAAGTGAAATGATTTAAGAAGTTATTATAAGAAAACTCAAAATATGTTTTGGCTTTTTCGCTATCATTTAAAAATGCGTTATATTTTGATAATAGAATTTGGGACCAAATAATAAACAAAGGATTCATTATACGGGAGCTGTTCTTTTCGACAGATTTGCACATAACTCCAATATGATCCTCAATATTTGATGAATCTAAAACAAATGGATTGATCTTAACTTGTTCTGATTGATAGACCTTTTTAAGTTTGATTTCAAGAATTGGACCACCAATGAGAAGTTTTTCAGGTGGCTGATATGATTTATCAAGGGGATTAAAGAATACTCGAAGCACCAAATCAATATATCTTAATGATACTTCAACACTTTTCCTCAAACTACCAACCCGATCAAAACATATTCTTGACACTGAATATGAAGAAAGGGCTTCTTGAGCCAATGAAACACGATTGTGTTCTTTTGGAGAGCCTTCGTACTCACCAAACTGTGCCATTAAAGGAGATAGGCTACTATGAAGTATCATTTTTCCTCCAACAAAAATCACATGATGATAAGCATTACAAAGAGATTGTCCTCGCGATAAATAGCCTGTTCCCAGTTCTTTAAACGATCCACGGGGTGTAGTTTGTATAATAACTTCTGACCAAAATAATGATGAAGAGTATGATCCTCTCTCAAGATATCCTTTTGAGAGAAGCTTAAATGATGCTGCAGTAACATCAAATGCAGCTCCAGCATGAATATTGAGCCTGGATGAGGAATTTCCCTTTGGATTAATCTGTTCAAGCGGAGGAAGAGCCTTTAAAAACAAATTAAACTGATTTTGCTTCAGAAGGAGCTTGGCTCTTAGGAACATAAGCATACGAGAGACAAGTCCTGATTGGTGATGAACAGAAATTGATTGCAAAAGTTGTTCAGCTAATAAGAATAGTTTGTTGCTAATTAACAAATTCACACATAAAGCCCCAGCAATTGCTGTATTGATTGATGCAGGGCTTGGTTTAAAATCTATTGGTCGATTAAATGAAGAACTCCTAACATGCTTGATTATCCTTAATGATCCAGGATGAACTGCTTCAATTCTGGATGGAATTCTCCTTGCTAAAGATATCTCATATGAATCTTTGAGAAGAAAAGTCAAGGTGGAAATCGCATCTATTGAAAGGCCATGATCAGAGTAAATTGAAGCAACAAGTTGGCCAATATAAAGAGCTTCATCTGTCTTATTCAATGATACAGCTCTTTTAATTGACTCAACATAATGGAATATTCCACGAACCATATCCCTGTTTTTGTAAGATATTTGAGCAAGATATGAAGAAAAAGAGTTGTCAGAAGTATCAAACAAGAAAAATGTGTCTATTGCAAGGGCAGAATAAAAATAACAATCGGTTTTGTCAAATAGATCAGCAAATAATAGGGTAGCAAATCTAACAAGGGGAGTATGTACAAGCTGGGGAATGGTTTTTTGGATCATAAATAATATCTCGAAAACAATACGAAGGGAGGTTTTTGGAGCAGAATCACTTATTAAGACAGCTAGTGCGAAACCAACTTTAAAGCAAATGTATGGAGGAAGAGATAATTGGGTATACATTGAGTACAAAGCAGATTTACGATTCTCTTTGTTAGCTGCAGGGTGTTGAAAGTCATCTGATGAGATTGATGCTGAATAGAGTGCCCCATTTAATGGAGACCTTCCTGAAAATATCAGCTCAATATCTGATAAAGCAAGAATTGAAACAATATCAGGAATCTCACAAATATTGGCACTGGGGAAAGGTCTTTTCTCTTTAAGGGGCTGCATTGATATGATATCCCATTTTGAATTAGATATCATTGATAACAAACCACTAACGCTATCTTTAACACCATTTGTATCCCTGTTCACCAATGATGTGTGGGCTTGGAATTCTGAAGAGATTAATAGAGGATAAGGGCATCCACGTTTAATGACTGTTGAGTTATTGGCTGTGTTCACAACTTGTAAAGTTGGATAATATATGGGAAAGTAGCTTGAAACGGAGTTCTGAGGAAGAGAAACTAATAAAGAATTAGGTTGATCAAATTTTTCATATAAAGAAAACAAGTACTCTTCATCATTCTCCCTTTGAATACATGTATCCTCACCGGTGCTACTATTTGACATTGTCTGAACATTAAAGAGAGGTTCTGATTGATATGATTGTGGGCCATTTGATTTCAATGGATGAGTTTGATAAAAAGATCTTTTGATTTTTGTTCTCATTGAAACTAACCAATCCGAGAAAGCAGGAGGGGGCAAACTCTCTGATCCATCAGGCAAAACAAATGTGAATGTTGATGGAGGCAAAGTAACAGATATTGTTTCAATCTTAGGGGCAGCGGTTGAAGGATGAAGAGAATTGGTTATCCGATCATCAATAAATACTTGAAATGTTTGAGCAGCCTTTGGTGCAGTTATTTGTTGAAGCGATTCAAAAAATGAATCACTAAAATCATCATCAGGCAAATCATCAGAAGGTAGATAGCTATTTGCATTAGGAGCATACCTCGTTAAGCTATGCATAACAGAAGGTAAAATTGGATGCTTGGGAAACAGCAAACAAAGCTCTTGAGCAATTCTATCAATAACATTAGAGAGAGTAAAATCAGGAAAAAGATTCGACACCGGTGCAAAAGCAGGAAATTTAAGCATATCTTCGACAGAGGAAAGCAAGTGATAGGCATTTTTGCCTCGATCATCCCCTTTGGCAAGCAAAAAATGAACCAGAGAAGAAACACGGGAGTCGATTTTAAAAATCAAATGCTTACCGAGATCAATAGATGGGTCTTTTGAATATTTAACCAAATCAATCTGAGCCAAGATGCTATCATCGAGCATATCATCGTCAAATGTAAATTCAGTAATTTTTCCACTGATAAAATCCTTAACTTGAACTAGAACCTCGTCAGATGAATGAGAATCTGGAACAAGGTAAAAAGAGCTGAATTCTTTCGGGGATATCGAATAATCTTCGAGCTGAGCAAAAATAGATGTAATTCGCGTTGATGCATCAGTTAAATTATTAACTCGTTGATCCGCTTTAGCGACCGGCTTGGGAGCAACAACAGGGACATTCATCGAAACCGCTCGCTTCAATGATAAGCCCCCATCGTTTCCAGAATCGCTAGAAAAAAAATTATCATCGGAATCCTCTTCCTCGGAAATTAGGCGATTTGTTTCGGCTTTTAACCCAAGGACGAACCTCGGACGCTCCATCCAATTAATAATATCAGAAAAAGCAAAAAGTCTCTCAATTTATCTTGGAAAAGACGTTTAAAAAGGTAGCTTTTTGGGCTTTTTAACCCTTGTAATCTTGCACATGGCAGTGCATGAAACCACGGAGGAAACATATAGATAACGAGTGATGATAGTTGCATTTGTTTCATAAATGGAAAGCAGGGAGACTTTTTGGAATTTTGTGAACCCAATCCGAGGGTTGTATTATGGCTAGGGTAAAGCAATGATGCTTCTTATTCAAATTGTAACTCGATGTTTCATAGATAGAGTAATCCTGTGAAAGACAATAAAAGAGCAATCCTTGGCTGATGCATAATGATATGACACGAGTTTATTGGACATGATGTTATTTCTTGATATGGATGGGAATCAATAAATCCAAATGGAGATATGGCAAGACAAGAATTTGATGCATACATCTTGATTATATGTGTGTTAGTTTGCGAACTAGTGTCAAGGAAACTAATCGTATCTCCAGTCAAAAGTGTACCTGTATGTGATATCCAGCATTTGTAGAAAATGAGTGTTCCCGTTTCAATCATAAACAATGTGTTCTGGTTATTTAAAAAGATATTCTTCTCAAAGAAAAACTCACCATAATTGGAAACTAATACTGCATATGAACTCGGACTGTTATTTCCAATTACATTAGACAAATAAAAAACACGATTGTGATGACCATTCCTAAAACGGAGACATGTGTGCTTGACTTTGTTATTGATGAGATTAATAAACTTAGCATCCATTTCTGATGGATTAGAGAAGAAAAAGCCAGAATGAGTTAGAACATTATTATTAGAGCTGTTAACATTGGAAGCATACTGTTTGCCGTAATTTAATACAATAACATCATTACCATTCTCAGTAAATGGTGAACAATGAGATATTGAAAGCAAATAACATGAAATAGTTTTAAAATTATTATTAGAAATTATTCCAAATTGTCTATACTGAGCTGCTGGGGTATAACATCCATATCCACAAACTTTACTAAATACTACTTCTGCATTTGATGCTGCACAATAAACAGCTCCTGCTTGATCAGCAGTAGATTTACACCCATTAAAAACACAATTTTCTATTAAAAGTCTCAAAATTCCTGAGTTAATCATTATTGCTCCTCCACACCCAGATGATTCAGTCGAAAAATAAGAATTTGTTATTTTTGGTTTACTATGTATTGAAAGAAACAAGGATTAATCTTATAGATAGACCTAATAAGGTTTGGTCTAAACAGAGGGATCCATTCTTAAGGACCCGAACAGCTCAATATTAGTAAGTGCCATCATGTGGCTTTCGCAGTGTGAAGGGCCTATTTGTCTTAAGCGGTAGTACCGATATATCCCACCCAGCTTTGTTTTGAAACAGGCCACTGCTGATCTATCGTTAAGATCATTAGTGCTTTGTCTTTTGTCCAATTCTATCCAGTCGTTGTCATTGGACGAGCCTTCAAATACCCATGATTTCAAATGGTTTCCTCCCGATACGTAATTTATAGTTTTTATCACATAATGCGTTACAGAAACCTTGGTCTGTTTCATATCGAATTTAATCCACTGATCTGGTGAGTTATCAGAGACCCAATGGCTTTGCCAAAAATTGTCCAGAACTTGGCTGGGGTGATTTCCAAGTGTAGTAGATGCTGTAACATATATTACGTCTTTCGTGTGAGGATTTCCGAGACAATACTGGGCTATCCTTGCGAAAACCCCACTTAATGGTTGCTTTTCATCATATTCAATTTTTTCCTCTGATATATCACCTTTGGATTCTGTCGACTTTCCAGGATGAAGAGCTCTAGATGGACTCAAATCAGAGTTTTTTACAGTGTCATTCATTGTCACATTTTGTAAAGTGGTTATTTAGGTCACATGTCAGGTGACATTTTTTAGGATGTGGAAGATTAATGGAAGTGTTGTTTTCAAACATGAGAATGAAGAATTTATGTTTCTTAAGGAAGAAGCCGTTTGTATGAAGAAGTACTTTAGGGATTATTTGAAAAGTGATTCTGTTGAGTTTGTAACAAAGTGCAGTCATAAGCAAGTACAAGCTTTTTTCAATTTTTTGAAAAGTGGAGAGGTTACAAATGATTTTGAAGATCAAATACAGGTGTTTGAGCTTTTAAGAGAGTGGGATTGTCATTTCAGTCTGTTTGATTCATTTAGAATGAGGGTTCAATCTCAAGGAAAGAATGGAATTATGATTCATGATGGTGTTGAATTTAGTTTCAACAAGGGTTGCTTATATTTGTATAGCAATATTTATCAAAATTTCGTCTACTCAAATCCTGATGAAGTTTTTCATCTAAAATTTCCTTGTTCCAATGAGGTTGTTGATATATTTCTTAATCTCATTCATTTCAAAATACATAATCCAAAGATTGATAATTGGTCTGATTTGCTCGATCTTTGTTATTATCTTGATTGCAAATCTCTTTCTTCTATGTTTAATGAAAAATCCAATGAGTTAATATTATCCAAAATTATAAAAGAACAAAATGAAGATCATTTTAATTCTGAGTTTTATGAGAATTTGATAATAATGAATTTAGATTCTTTCGTAATGTTTCCTGGTTTTTGTCAGGTTGATCTCCCACTTCTATGTCGGGTATTTCAAAAGAGTGAAAAGAAATTAAGTTTTAATCAAATCAAAGATTTCATAACGAGACTATTTATGACTTATAAACCAAATGCTTTTATTTTGCTCTCATATATAAAAATAACGCCAAATAATTATGAATTTTCTCATTTTTTGAGCGAATTTATGAGTTCAAATCCAATGGATTTAATCACATCATTGCATTCTAAAATTGAAACACTTACAAGTGAATTAGCTAAATCTGATAAAAAAGTTTTTGAATTATCTCAACAGGTTTTAGTACAGTCTATTGATAATCTAACAAAAGTGAAAGACATTCCTAGTTTGATTTCAACAACAAATACAAATAGCTCTTTAGTTAATGGAAAAAACCCAGAGGTTTTTACCAGAATTGACAATGAAATAATCAATAGAACTGACCCTAAATGGAAATCACAAAAACCTCTGGATTTTGAGGAGAATATATTCATTGCCTCAGAAACTGGCAAAATAGATAGTGTTATGTATCTTCTAGCCAAAGGAAATCCGATTAATCAAACCTTTGATTCAGCAAAATATGATAATTGGATCATGGAAGGATCAACAGCCCTCCATTTCTCCTCTCGCTATGGGCAAACTATTATTGTTCAATATTTGATTGTAAATGGTGCGATTGTGAATTCCATGAATAAATTATCAAACACTCCCCTTCATTATGCTGTAAAGAATAATCATCATGATATTGTGAAGTATTTAATTGAACACGGGGCAGATGTTAATGCCACCAACCAAGATTGCATTACCCCCCTTCACAATTCGTCGGAAAACGGAAACTATAAAATAACTCGACTTCTTTTAGAACATGGAGCTGACACTTCAATAGTATCAAATGGGAATCCATCTGGAACTCCTCTCCATATTGCTATTGAAAATGGATATAGAATAGTAATTAAGGTTCTTATTGACAATGGGGCAGATATAAATTCAAAAGATGCAAATCATTCAATTTCACAAATAATTCAACGCCTCTTCATTATGCAATAAAGAATGGGAATATTGATTTAGTGGAATTTTTAATTATTAATGGTGCCAATTTGAATTCCAAAGACAATTTGAATAGAACCCCAATGAAAATGGCTATCGGATTGAATCAGAAAAACATAGTTAGTATTTTGAAGAAATTTGGAGCAAAAAAGTAAAAACATTTAGTTTTCAATGCTTATATTGTATATGAACAAAAGTAGCGGTGGAGACCAGAATGTAAAAAATCCGTTGCTTTAAATACAGCTTTTCACATCATTATCTCTTTTGCAGATATACTTATAGAATAATGGTTATTATATCGACATGCATACTAATAAGATCTATGCTTTGTTAATCAAAGATTCACTCGAAACATTCAAATTTGAGTAGATATTAGTGATTTATTGTTTAACTTGATATATTATAAAAATTATCTGTCGTTCATGTATTTGCTTGAAGCTTGTATCTCACAAATTCTTATTAATAAAATGGTAGAATTATCATCAATACATATATAAAATTTTGAATTGAAAATCTTTGATCAATATTGGTGGAGAAATTAATGTATCGAGATTCAATAAATCGCCAATATCTACCCAAATTTGAATGTTTCAAGTGAATCTTTGATTAACAAAACATAGATATAATTAGTGTGCATGTCGATATTATACCAATAAATCTATAAGTATATCTGGCAAAGAGATAATGATGAAAAAAGCTTCATAAAAAAACGGATATTTATCGCTCTGATCCCCATCGCTACCATTCAATAATGGCAGGTTGTACATTCAAAATTTAATTGAATAACAATATATATTTTTGAGAAAACAATTATTTAATAAACCATACAAAACCAGGGATGACTATAATTGAAAAAAAACCATTTTTCATGAATGATGATGGATGTCTTAAAGAACTCATAGAAAGTTCTAATAAAATAATGTATCGTTCGGATAATGGTATACTAAGGGCATATAAAAAGTTTACTAACCTTGAAAGAGCCAACAAAGAATATGAAATGTTGAAAGAAATGGCTCATGAATGCATAATCAGCCTTGTTGGTTGTTTATATAGTGATGATGGAGTTTATATTGTCACTAATCTCGCTAATTACGACGTAATGAGCCTAATTGATTATAGAGAGGATGTTTCTATCGAAGAAAACTATGTCTATATGATTATTGAACAAATGATCGAATCAATTGTTTATTTGCATAGTAATAATATTGTCCACCGAGATATTAAACCAGATAATTTTGTGGTGTTTGATAATCGACCAAATTCTATATGCGTAAAGCTCATTGATTTTGAGTATTCCATCAACTTGCAGTTTTCACAATCATCTGAACAATTTGGTGGATCACCTGGATATATCCCACCTGAATATAATAACTCATCGGAAGAGGATATTGATTTTAAAAAAGTTGACTGTTATCAATTAATGATCTCAGTAATGAAAGTGGCAACGGCCCAAATTGGAGTAAATAACATGACTGAAGAACAATTAAACTTTATCAGTTTGGATACATTCAAAGATCCAAAGAATAGAAAAACAGTTCAGGAAATACAAAACGAAAATCCATTCAAAGTATTCCAAATTGAAGAAGAAATAGAGAAACAAACTGATATTGGCCATTTCAGTCAACAAATAAGGCTTTTGCAATTGAAAACATATAACAAAGTACTTAGTGAGTAAATGGAGCTCAAATCTCAAATTTTTTATCTTCGAACACGATGTTTTGAATTGAAAAAGAGAAATGAACTTAATACAACCTTTTAAACAATGTCTAATATAGAAACCTGATCAAAACAGATCATGAACGATTGTTAATAATTCAATATCTTAAAAATGACACAGTATTTTGAAAGAAAGTAAGTTCACAATTATTGTTAACGATAGACAATTGTTCCGGTATATCGAATAACTTTGTTGACAATACAATTTTTTTCTCAATGTTCTGTTGTAGTCTGATTCCTCTTTTTAGTAGCTTATCAATAAGAAGTGCTTCTGTTATCAAGTTCACATCATCAACTACGTGGATTGCTCCCAAAACGGAGAATATTCATGTCCTTGTTGTCGGAGGAGGTGGTGGAGGAGGAGGTAGGTATTATGGAGGAGGAGGTGGGGCAGGAGAAGTTATATATCATCCATCTTATCGTGTAGAGGCAAATAAAGCATATACAGTTATTGTGGGGAAAGGGGGAGCAGGCGGATCAGGTGATAAAAAAGGGTTCCGAGGTGATGCTTCTGGATTCGATCAGCTTTATGCAAATGGAGGGGGCGGAGGAGGAACAATGAATAATGCGCAAGGGGAAAATGGCGGGAGTGGCGGTGGGAGTTCAAAGAAAAACGGGGGTCCAGATTATGAAGGAGGAGCAAGAATCATTGGAACAATTACTCCAGGAGGATTTTCATATGGCAATATTGGTGGATATGGTGGATTACAAAAGTCTCCTTCTACTACAGGAGCAAAAGGAGGAGGAGGAGGAGGAGCTGCAGGATATGGATCATCGCCAATGTCGTTGACAGATACAATTGGAGGAGATGGGGGACCAGGAAAAGACTTTTCTAGTATTTTTGGTTCTGACTTTGGTGTTAATGGAATTGTTGGAGGAGGAGGCGGCGGCGGATCCAAGATCATTGGGGCTGGCACTGGAGGAGTTGGAGGAGGAGGGAATGGTGGATTTGACAAAGGGGATGGATCATCTGGCTTACCAAATACTGGCGGCGGCGGCGGCGGCGGATCCCATGGTACTAGTTATGGCGGAAGTGGTGGATCAGGAATTGTAGTTTTACTTGTGGATTGTGAACCCCCAACTCCAGCTCCATCCCCATATGTACTTCCTCCACCATCTAAAACAACATTACCCCCAACAGCAAGTCAATCACAATATCCTCCTACAAGGAGTTATGATTCTTACACTGGCTTCAAAGTTAGCAATGCAAATCTATTCATTATACTATTAAATGCAATTTAATCAATCATATTTAATAATATTTTTTCTCTTTTTTTTGGATTTGTCTTTCTTCGTTGTATAGATAATATCTTCTTGATTGGGTTCTTTTTTATCTGTTTTCTCAAATAATCTCCATAAAACAAAACTATCATATTCATATACTTTGTCCCACCAAGGAAAATCATCATAACTGGTAATCATATATTCGTTTGTTAGATTCGAATAGATCATGTGAAAAACGCCCATTCTCTTAGATAACTCAGGATCCACACCTCTTTCAAGAGTATCAGCAATAGCTTCTTTGGATGGATCAATAACCCCATGTGTATTAACTAAAGCTCTACTTCCATAAAACATTTTTCTACCAGCCCATACAATAGATGGAACCCATGTTGTTCGTGATGCTTGAAACATTGTATCAGGAGATGTATTCTCAATTATCCAATTTCCAGCTGTTATAAAGGAACTCTGAAGCAATGGAGCATAATTATGCTCAATAATTGCTTGGTTAACAATTCCAGACACATTACACATGAAAAAAAGGAATGTGAGTACAATTTTCATGAAAATCCCAGAACAATTCCATAATTTATCAAAAAAGTTCGAAACCACAATTAGAGCCAATGGAAAAAAACCAGAATGCAAAACTTTCGTGTTATCCAGCTCCCAAGGCTGAAATGCATAAAGATTTGCAACAACAAAAACTACTAGAGCTGGAATATAAGCTACAAAAATCGTCTGATTAATCATTATGAAACCTCCAACAAATGCAATCGCTCCAAAAACTCCTAAACTTGGCCACCAAAGACGGAAAACCTTGTGAGGTGAATGAGTATACTGCGGGTTGGTCCACATAGGATTAGAACGAAGGAATCCAGTTCCATGCATTGATCGATGGATTAATGGGTATGCCAAAGGGAGAGCAATCAAATTTGCCAATACACCATAAAGAACCCAACAAAAAGCAGCTTGTTTCCAATTTGAACTCCTGTATGGAAAAGTAATAATTGCTAATGTTAGGGAATATATTGCTATACTTAGATACGCATGAGCTTGAGTTTGGGGCGACACAGCCACACATAATGATGATAAAAAGAAGTACTTCCATTCAAACTTGCTAATTCCAATCAATAAAGAATGAATAGCAACAAGAATCAGAGGTATAGCGAACATAGAGCACCTTTGAGGGTTAAATATATTAGTCATACTCTGGAACCAATATGCGTGTTGATTCCCATAGTAGTGAGACATGAAATCAGTTTTACCATTGTATCCCCTCCAATCATAATCAAACATTTGCAAAGATCCCAAACCCCCTGTAAAGAACCAAAGTGGAACAGCTATTGCAGCTGAATAATGTGAGGATGTGAGCGTCATTGCAAACGAATGTACCTGGAAAACAAGAGATGCTCCAAGCATAAAGGCAGTCAGCCTAAGGGATCTCCGAAGAGAAACACCACAGCCTCCCATTAAATAAGCAGCATGGAAATTTGGGAAAATTGGATATGCCAGATGCGATTGTGCACTAAATGGCGATACCATATCAAATAAATGTCTTCTTTTAGAGTTACATCCGTATACAAATGAGTTTATCATCTGAAAATGAAGGCAGAAATCACTCCATGCGCAACCTCTTGTAAGTAAACCAAATTCTAAATATATTTTGTGCTGTCTAATCCACATATAACATATTCCAGATACTATAATTGCAATATCAAGAATAGTATAACTAATCACATATGACAATGTGTTTTTTCTACTGAGAAATCGAAAAAACAATGCCATCATGATACAAATAGAAATAACAACAATTCCCAATAAATAATTCCATTCCAAAAAACGTTGAAGAATGAATGCAAAAAAAGACTGGTATATTAAGCCAATTGGTATGCCAGAAAACAATCGTGTGAGAAATTGCCATTTATTTACGACACAAAAAGTCACTGTTTCATAACCAGCCCAAACGGCACTGCATAAAGCAAGTGCCAACATATATATAATAAAAAACTAATATTGCTGATAAAGCTGAGACATAGAAAGATTCCGAGCAATTTCAGCCTTTTCTGGTGATTCAAACATTAATACATAACTTTTATGCTTTGACTTACTAGTCTGCATGAATATGGTTAATGTATTATCCCGAGATTCAAAATGATCAATAATGGAAAACATGAATTCTTTGTCTTCTGTGTCAGTCATAACAATGCATTTTTCAAATACACTATAAAGCAAGTTAGTCGCATTAAAGCTTACTTTCAAAGCTCCCCTTTTTGAGTTTCTATTAACAAACTTTTGAGCTTGCTTTTGAACCTCAATTCGATCAATTGTATCAAATGGAAACTTTCTTCGATTGATAGATTTCTTTAGTGTTTGAACTGAGAATCCATATTCTGCCATCCCATCCTTCATTGTTCCTTCATTATATGATTTGATTAAGATGGAATCAAAAATCGGTTGCAGATTATAAGAACTCTCTAGGGCAACAGATTTATCTTGATATGAGAAAATTGGAATTCGAACATCATCAGTATAAACCTGCAATCCCATTTCGGCTGTACTATTCTTTTTGGAATCATTTATTATGCAAATTTTTCCAAGAAAATGTGTTGAAAGTTGGTTGAAAACATAATAATAATCTTGATTTAAAATTCTATTTGCAACTGTTGAGACTATTGAGTCAAATAATTTTGAAACTAAATACTGTAGTGTGCTAAATGTACCAAAGGTGTTTCTGATATCAAATCCAGGCAACCTTACAATGAAGAATTGAGGAAGAGAGAGTTTTGATAGAAATGATATCTCGCTTTTATTCTTGGATTTATTAGTATTTTCTATCAGTAAAGCAATTGAAAATGGCGAAAAGAAAATGCTATCTAATGATAATGGAATTAATTGAAGTAAACGAGGAACTTGAAATGAACTCAATGAAGAAAAAAGATTGGAAAAACTATCAAGAATTGTTTCATTAATTACCAATTCAATATTCTGAATACATAAGGATGAACCCTTTATATGAGATATTGATAGGGAATTTGAATCATGCTCACAATGTAACTTTAGAAATGGAAATATGCTATCATAATCGTATCTCATAATAACTTTTGAAGATAATGTACGAGTTAAATCTTCTATACAAATTGAATCTATTGAGAATTTGGACAATAATGATGGGGTTGATGAGTTGAAAATGTAGTTTATACCTTTAATAATCCCTTGCAATATCTGTCTTGTTGGTGTGACCATAAATATACACTTAATACTTGGTATTCCTATTTTAATCAAACGATGAATATTTGTTTTGTCATTTCTTTTCTTAATTATCATCAAATGACAACCATTGTCAAGAGTCTCAACTGATACATTGATCCATACCCCATTTGTGCGGAATATTAAACTAGATGAACAAAAAGAAGTATAAAATGGAACTAAATGAGATCTACCTTCTATTGTTATAACAATAGACAATGATTCAAAAGGAATATCAAACCCAAATACCGATGACGACATTGGTTTAATAGTTAGGGGCAAATATTTTTCGATTTGTTGAGCATAAACAATATGAGACTCTAAACAATTCGAAATCATATAACGTGGAGGAAAAGACAATTCCGAAAACACAATATAATAAGAATAATCTTTCTCAAAAATGTCAAGATTAACAAAAATCCTTCGGTCTTCATCAATAAACTGAATACATGTAGAGTATGGATGAGAAAAAGAAATATTGTTAACGGGGCAGTACTCTTCGTATTCAATTGTAAAAGACATATCATCATTGCAGATTTGTAACACAGTTGATTGTCCTGTAACAAAGGCTTGCCGATCATGAACACCAGAGAGAAGAGTAATGATAGATGGTAGGTTATTTGTGATATAAAGCATTGGTAAAATTTCAATGGTTTTACACAATTGATCATCATGAAATTTTAGCCTAAAAGGATAGTTATTCTTCTTCTTTTTAAGAAAAATTACAGATGACCAATTATAAAATGAAAATTTGTGGTTAATTTCGGTTCTTTCGGAACTGCCATCTAGGGAGAGAATAAGTTGTTTGGAGTTGTCAGGATTAATAGAAATATACTGTTGCTTATTAATAGGAATATACGAATCGTTGTGATAGAGCAGAATTTTGTACATTGTTGAGTTCAATATTGATAGTTCTTCAATAAGGCTAAATACTATTTCTTCTTTTTGTGTAATATTCATTAGAATTGATATTCTTCCTACTAAAGGTAAATCACAAGTCTCTTTTTGTTTAGGATTTTTGAGGCTGAATTGAACGGTTGCAGATCTATGAGTTCCATTAAACACATAAATCGATATGTTTCCATATACATCTGGGTTGATAGAAAACCTTTTTACAAACAAAGGAGAAATTTCATTGAAGTAAACTTGCTTACTTCCAATAATTGCTAAAGAGACAGCGGATTTAAGATAACTTTTCAATTGATATCTTGGCATTATCGAGATTATCCGAGTCATTGTTAAGGTATCTGTATAATTCTGCATCAAAGCAGATATCTCATCATTTAGGGTATATATTTGCATAGGAATAAACTGATTCGAGTTTCTGTCTATTTGTATTGGTTTTATCTTATTATTATGCTGTTCACATCCAGTCAAAATGTATGATTCAGAAAAACTAAAACCTGGAATTAGAGGCATTCTAGATCCTGGACTCAATCGCAGAATTTCCTGATATCGGAATATCTGCTTGGAAGAAAATATAATGTCGGTATCTAATTGGTTTTCAATAATATTCCTGTTAGTAATCCTAATTATTCTCGAGTTTTCAGCAATATTTGGAGATAGTAGCAATTCATCAGATATGAAAATTGGTTTGGTGATTAATTTCAGAGAATACTGAATAAACTTATTAGCAATATTCAGTTTAATAATCGGATTTTCAATTTTAATAGATTGAAAAGAATCGAGTTGGATTTTTTTTTCATTATCATAAATAATTTGCATTGGTCCATATGACTCATTTACAATACAATACATATACTTTGTGAAAACAAAACTCTCATCGAAGAACATTGAAAGAGTTTCGATAATATTTTTTGAAAAGTTAATATTGATCTCAGATCCAACTATTAAACTGAAAAAATCAGATATTTTGGACATCTTTGGTTCAAGGGTTATAGAAAAGGGTTCAATGACATAGTCCCAAAAAGAGGTTAATGGATTAAAAACCCTCAGTGATATATCAGAATTACCTTTCCAGGAAAAAGGACTGTCAATAGTATTAAAACTAAAATTGATAGAATTCATAATAGCATCAGCTATTGGTTCTTTCTGCTTATTTGAATCAAATAAACATAGGTGGATGACTGCTTTTTTCAATGAAAGACTTAATCTATAACAATTCAATCCAAGTAGCTTGTGGATTATTGAAACAAAAACAGGACTAATCAACAACAATTCCTTAAGTTCAAAATATGAAATAAACAATTCTGGATCGGAAAAATATATTTGCGCTAATATGTCATCCGATCTCCTAATTATAGAAATACCACACACCAACTTTGAAAAAACCATTGGAAAATCATTTATAGAGAAACAAAAGTCTTTCAGACTAATTTCTGTGCTTTCCTTTTCGTGAGAGAAAGTAATTTCAGATATTGCTTGAGCTATGCATTGTTTGCTAACAGAAATTTGTAACGAAACTTTATTAAAATGAACAACAATCTGACTGAGATCTAATAAATAAGAATAAAAACTTGAGAAAAATGAATTTGTGGAAATTACTTCTAAAATCATTGAAACTTCATATAGGCAAGCATTTATAAAAATCGGTGAAAAAATTATAGTCAAGCACCTACTCTTTTCCTCCCTATATATGGCTTTGCCAGAATCATCAGATTCCATTATTGTCTTTCTCAACATATTTTTGACAACAAAATGATTAACTTGAAGTTGATCATGAGAAACCATAACACCATTTATAATGATAGAAATTGATGATAATTTCACCATGATTTCTTCGCAAATCAATTCTGCTCCATTACTTAAGTTAATAAAGAAAGATTTCAAATTAATTGTCGAAGAAGTTGAATACTTGAAATGTATTTCTTTGCATTTAATCCTAAAAGCCACCCCTTTTAGGGAAAAAGAATCAAAAAAGTCGATTAGTTGATTAAAGCCAAACTTTTCTGTCTCAATATTCAGGTTCTCTATTTGTATCTCAATTACATGTTCTTCAATAACGCTCAAAGATAATTCATCAATCTCAAATATGCATTTATTTTCAATAAAAACACCATTTTTAATCATATGAATTAAATTATTTGTCGAATCATACACTAATTTGTCGGTTTTAAAAGTAATCGTGTGTTTATCGCTAAAAATAACTGTTATCGAGATATTTTCAACAGTAATATCTAATGTAAACTCGATATCATTTAAAGACTCGTTCATTATCCTTGAATCGTCATATTTAAGACATATATTAACATTACTGGCAAATAATTTGGCATTTCTTTCGTTTTCAACGATGATATCAGCATTTTCAACATAACTGTTCTTGATTATGAATGGGTATCCAATTCTCAATAATGAGTTTTCCTTAAACAAAACTTTCTTGACAAATGAGGCCTTTAATTCATTCAGATAGGAAAAATCAAGCTTGTTAATGTATTTGGCGAAGGCACCTTGAATGCCACTTGTCATTAATTTTAAAGATTCCATTGAAATTTTATTTTATTGCATGACGGTACTCTTGCGAATCTCTTCAGCCTTGTCAGCACCAGCAATGTATTTAATGAGTTCAATAGCATATTGAGCAGAAACACCTGGTCCTTTAGCAGTGACAAGGTTTGAATCGGTGACAACAAAAGCATCTGGGATAATTCCACCCTTGTCAGTAATTATCTTGTTAAGTGCCTCAGCTGGATAACCGACAACCTTCTTTCCGTTAACAATATTGCATTTATCAGCTAAAACAATAGCGGTGGCAGCACAGATAGAGGAAACAAGCTTGTTAGCAGCGAAATATGTCTTGACCAATTCAACAACATCAGCATTAGCAGCAAGATTCCAAGCACCGGGATTGCCACCAGGAACTATAACACCACCAAAATCTTGACCCTTTACATCTTCAAAACGAGCATCACAAACATAAGCAACTCCAGAAGTATCACGAACAACTAATCCAGGAACACCAACAGATGCAATTGTCACTGTGATTCCAGCCATTCTGAGAAAATCGATTGGAACAATAGCTTCAGATGTTTCAAACCCTGGCGCTAAAAGGATCAGAATTGTTATCATAAAATGAAGTGCCACTTTCTAAGAAAATTGATATAAAAAAGATTAGCCGGGGGGGATTCAAACTTTGATTGTTTATACACACATTTTAAGCAATGAATGCTGCCTTCAGGGTAGAAGTTGTTTCGACCGATTCTGATGTGTTTTCGTCTTCTTTTATTCTAGTCATGATGAACATCATTCCTACTAGGCACATAAGGGGGAATATGAAGACAATGAAATCGTAAAAGAGCAAACCGTTGATGTATGTAAAACGTCGATTTGGGTAATCGAAAGCTGCCCATACGCTGAAATAATTTGGCGAGTTGTTAAAGCGGTAAAATGCAAAAACAGACTGGAAGAATGTCAGTACCATAATGAAAAAGAGCATCAATCTCATGATTATCTTGAATGAGACTGGGTACAGCCATTGCTTGTCCTTGAAAAACACGAATGTCATTGAGCATGTTATGTAGAAAAAAGCGAGGATTGAAGGGTGTATAAAGAAATTGATTCTATAGCAGAAATTGAGCCACTGGGTGCCATATAAATCTGCCATGCAATTCAAAGAAAACACAACAGTGCCAGCTGAAATTAATCCGTACAAAACATAGTATATTTTCAGCAAAAAGTGAAAAAACGATGCTGTTTTCTGCTCAGAGAAGTAAAAAATGTCTATTACCGCGTTAATAATGAACAAATACAAATAATCGTATATGTAAAAGCAAATGTAGTTGATAAAAAAGGGTGTTCTGTATACCGACACCATATCGGCCCTCTCTTTGAACCTCATTATCACCGCTCCGTTGCTATGGTGCTCCATTTTATAATGACGCCCAAATTCAGGTATCAGCCGATTGGAAAAAAATGTGAGAACTAAGGAAATATAAGCAACCACCCAAAATCGCAAAAAGCTATTCTGAGATATATTTCCAGATGAAATCTGAGCTTTCACAAGTGGAACCAAAAGGAAAGAAATTCCAATAATAAACACTAGAATAAGAGAATCTTGAATGTTTCCTACAATCCGATTGCATTCACCAAAATCTGATACACGAAAACATGGATCAACCTCAGGACCTAAAGTAATATTGGCATCCTCATTCATACCAATATTCATCAGCCGTTTTTACATGTTTACAAAATTCTGATTGTGGAAGATATTTATTATTGATCATATGAATAACAAGCTCCACAAGAGCAATTATTAGCACATATCATTTTTGAGCTATAAAATCGTAGTATATTGCTCCCCCATTATTTGCTAAACATTGATATTCTTTGAGTTAGAACAATTCTCTGAGAGAATTTTTTACATTTTTATACAAACTCATTAGAGTATCTCCATGAGTATTAATAGGGTTACTTCAGGAGTGTGAAATTGAATAGATCTATTTCTAATGATGATGAAAATGATTAAATACCATTCTTATTATGTCTTTAATACTAGAGATCATCATTATAATTCAAATTGTTGAAAAAAATATCTTGTATTTTTAAGTTTTTCCTCTTCTTATGACTTGTTTTCCTCCTTAACTCTTGAAGAATTCATCTACATACGATATCCTTGCCACTCAGAACCATCATTATCTGTTGCATTTATATCAGCTTTTTGATTAGCTAGATATTCAACAACACTAAGATAGTCATTAGCAGCAGCACAATGAAGAGGAGTCCGATAAAATATAAAAACTCAACACTATTATCTTTTGCATTTATTTCAGCTTTTTGATTAACTAGATATTCAACAACACTAAGATGACCACATTGAGCAGAGTAATGAAGAGGAGTCCTACCAAGTATAAAAGCTCAACATCTTTAGTTTTTGAATTTATATCATTTCCGATTTCAATCATGAATACTAACAATGGAAGGTGGAAAAATTCTGATGCTTTACAAACAAGTTTTGGTGCCAAATAATGTTGTCCATGACATAAATGGAAGAGATCAAAAGAACCACCACAAACAACCATTGATAACACATATTCATTGATCTCAAATCCTTTCATTAACAAATGCTTGAAGCACTTGATTGAGCCAAAAAATCCTGAAAAAGATAGAAGATCAAGAAACTCTGGCTTATTACTCCACTCAAATGGACTCCATTTAGCTTCTTGATTTAAATTATCAATATTTAATAAATCATCAAGAACATCATACTTGAGACAATACTCATTGCTTGATTGCAGATAACCATATTCGATCAATTGATCCATATAATATTCATTCTCAAAGAAAGATTCATCAATACCAGAGGGTTTGAACTTAATTCCAATAAAACTCTCAAAATCTTTGATCTCTTTCCGAAAATAATAACATAACAAGAAAGTGTCTCTATGACTCAAAAAAGGTTCGATTTCTTCAAAGACCAAAATGCCTTTCTTGAACAATTGATATATCAAAACTGGACATTTATCAGAGTTTTCTAATAGTTTTCGCCGGAAATCAGCTAAATTGCAATACTCAATTGACAAATCTACTGCTTTATCCAGTTGATGAGGCCGAATCTTTGGTAATTCGATAATTCTATCGACACAAAACTCAATATCATTTATTCTAATTTCATTTCCTTCTCCAAAAAGAAAACTCTCAAATGAAATCTTCTCTTCCATCTGATAATAAAATGACATTTTAAAATATACTATCAAGAGGAAGTGTTTTTATTCCATGTAAGCAAACCAAGAACAAAGAGAAGGTGACTTCAAAGTGCTGAGATATTACATTTTCTTAGAAGTCTCACTGATTATTCGATCTAATTCAACTATCTTTATGTATTGTTTTCTTTATGATTGGTGAGTTTCGATTTTCTGTTCCATTGTGGAATTCGTTAGTTATCCAACGTGATAAGAAGCTAAACTTCGCGATGGAACATCAAGAGGTACTTGGATAGTGCTCTGGGAATCCATTAATACCAAGGGAATGACTTGCTTTGTCTCTAATGGACCGGATCCTTTTGAACCCGTATATGCATAGTAAACATCAAGATCATTACTTTTTTACTCAGCTTTTTCATTGTAGACGTACTGTCCAGGTGGAGCTTCAACTCCTAACTGATTGGTTTTAGTGTTGAAATACAGTGTGATTGAGTAAGGAAACACATCACAGTAAGAAACATAGACATGAGGTTGATGGGAGTGCTTCTTCCATTTAATTATATTGGTTTTAAGATATTGGGATCAAATTACCGTAAGAGGGCGCAGCACTTGTCTTTGTTATACCTTCAGACATACTGTCTAGACGAAACAGGTAAATAAACCTGTCTAGTCTTGGTTTACATAATCGATCAGCTGCTTAATCGGGTAAACTTGAATGAAATCCCACTTATTGGGAAGGGGTCTCAAATTTTGGTAAATAAACATATGGTGATTCATATGTGAATATTTGATTTTTTTTGGTTTTGTAAAAAAGTTAGCAACATTAAATGGGAATGTAATAACCTTAAGATCTTTCATTTGCACCTAAATCCAAATTTAAATCATTTTTAAATAAGCAGATCCTCTTATAACCAAAGAATCAAGGGAAAATCGATTTGAAAAAGTTCTTGTATTGTTCTTTATGGAAAAGTATATATTTTGAGACCACTTCCCAATAAGCGGGCCTTCGTTTAAGACTACCAAATATTATTATAATAATGATTTAATTTTAATAGATAAAAATTCATGATATTATTATGTTCACTTGAAGATCTTGAATTCAATTAATGAGGAATAGTAGATTGGTTAACAAAAACAATTGGTTAAAGATTTTGTAAATATATCAATACTTACCCCTTCAAAGTTTTTTTCCCCTTTTTACAATACAAACCGTAATTCTTCACTTTTTGGATCGAAAAAAATCGTCATTTAATTTGGAATATCGATGTCGTCTGTTTGTGCTCATCGTACAATTGTAAATTGTACTTGCGCGGAATGTAACCAAAAATTTGATCCAAAGGACGTATTTTATATTGATCCAATGTATCCAAATTTTGGTGTTACTAAAGAAGTTGCCCAAAAAGTTAATTCTGACCTAGATAAATGGCTTATGTCAAATAAGAAATTAAATTTGGTTATTGATCTTGATAAAACATTGATTGATACTGCTGTTATGGAAAAAGAAAGAGCAGACACATTTATTTCCAATTCAGGGGATGTAGTGGACGAATTTCTTCATTTTACACTTAATGAACCATTCTTAGTTAAAATACGTCCTCATATAAAAGAATTTCTTGAAGCCATCAGCCCTCATTTTCGAATGCAGGTATACACACTTGCTAAAACCGAATATGCAACAAAAATTTTGGAATATATTGATCCAGAAAGTAAGTACTTCCATAATCGCATTTATTCTAGAGTTCATCCAACAGATCCTGTGTTTCGGAAATCCATTCACCATCTATTTCCTTATTCGACCAGATTTGTACTTGTTTTAGATGACACTGAAGATGTATGGAGGAACGAAGATGGTAGACTTTTTTCTGGATTAATACAGATTGAGCCATATATGTATTTCCCAACCCAACATAGCCCCAAACTTGACGAACAAAACTCTGAGGCCACTCTGCTTGCAATGAAAGATATTTTATTGAAAATTCATTCAGAGTTTTACCAAGACTTTGACCCCGAATCGTCACATGTTCTCACAGTCGTTGATGATGTCAAAAGATGTGTTTTCGATGAATGCCACTTTCTATTTATGGGATGCTGGAAAGATAATGCAGCTGCTGAAATGCACAAAATCGTTAAAAAAGCAGAACAATTTGGCGCATGTGTGTACTTTGCATTCGCTCCTTTCATTACCCACATTATTGTTGGTCCGACATTCAATGAAGAACTGCTCCTGCAGGCGAAAGAATACAGTGGAATACATATTGTTAATGTTTTGTGGTTCTTTAAATCCTGCTTCTCAATCTCACGGCTTGATGAAAACCTCTTCCCAATGGCTGACTTTCCGACAACAACAAATGGGAAGCTCTCAATGACAGAGCCACCTGATGGAAAAAGTATCTCTGATATTGACCTTGACCCCTCAGATTCTTCAAGCATGCTTGACGATCCAGATTGGCTTAAGCTCATAGATCAGATTCCTGATTCATCATCCGATGAGGAATAGCCCAGTGCATTGTGTATTTATTCAATAAATATAATGTAAATTCTGGTCATGTGAAATGTTCTCAACCACTTATCCAATTATTTACAAAATTTACATTTTTTCAATTCCACTTTTAATTGAAAATTCAATTAAAAAAGTGGTTTGACACATTTTAGAGATGAGCACAAAGCCAGCTGTCGTTCTTGATCTTGGTACAGGTTTTATTAAAGTCGGTTTATCAACATCACAGATTCCAGACTTTGTCTTGCCGAATGCTGTTGGTAGACCAATTCTTCGTTCTGACGAGAGTTTTTCGAAGGAGAAGCTGAAGGACATTATGATTTCTGATGAGACTGTTCCCGTGAGGCAATATCTTGATATTAATCTTCCAGTTCAGCATGGTATTGTTAAAAACTGGGATGACGAGACAATCGTTCTAGATTATATTTTTAAGAATAAACTCAGCATAGATAACAACGAACATCCAATTCTGATCACTGAAGCACCATTAAATCCAATGGAAAATCGTAAAAGAATGGCAGAAGTCATGTTTGAGACTTTCAATTTCCCCATGATGCAGATTGTACCACAAGCCCTACTTGTTCTTTATGCTCAGGGTTTGGTTACAGGTGTTGTCGTTGATTCTGGTGATGGTGTTACACATATTATGCCAATTGCTGAGAATTATTTATTGAATCACTTGGTTGGTAGAATGGATCTTTCCGGTCGTGATATCACTGAGCAATTAGTTAAATTGCTAACTCTTCGTGGTTATAACTTCCATAAGACTTCTGATTTCGAAATTGTTCGTGAAATCAAAGAAAAATTGTGTTTCATATCTGCAGATCTCGAAGTTGATCGCCGAATTGCTAGAGAAACCACAACATATGTAGTTCCATATATTCTCCCTGATGGCCGTATCATCAAGGTTTCAGGTGAACGTTTCGAAGCTCCAGAAATCATCTTTAAACCAGAGTTGATAGGTCTTGAACAGAAGGGCTTGTCTGATCTTCTCTTCGACACAATTATGAAGTCAGATATTAACCTTAGACGTAAATTCTTCGAATCCATTGTCGTATCAGGTGGTACTACTATGTTCCCAGGTTTGTCCACACGTTTATCGAATGATTTGAAAGATTTGGTTACCAAGAATATTCTTGGAGGAGACAGGAAGAAACTGGAAGACTATAAAATTAATGTTGAAGATCCACCAGGAAGAAGGTTTTTGGTGTATCTCGGTGCTACTGTTCTTGCTAATCTTACGGAGCAAAAGGCTAATTCATGGGTACACAGAAAGGAATATGATGAAATTGGTGTAGATAACATCATCCGCCGCTGGCAGACAGTTCAATAAATGATTAACCCAAGTATTTTACAAAATAATCGTAAAACGTTTAAATTTTCCTCGTTAAGCAGAATGGCGTCTTTATCTGATGCATATTTTTTTGGTAGGATCATTGGATCTAGTGGATTTCGCGATGGTTCTTTTTGCAGATGGTGGATTTCGACAGGTCAACAATGGAATTTAGTAAATGGGCTAGATCACGGCCAAACACAAGTTGATACTCCTATTCATGAGGAAGAAATGTGCATTTGGAGTCATCCGATTGATGTTCATTACGAGTTTCCTGGTGTTCAAGGGTGGCCCAAAATTACTTTTGAAATATGGTTGACAGACTCTCTTGGAAGATCTTATCTCGGGGGATATGGATTTTCGGCTTTACCTATGACTCCAGGCAATCATGACATATCTATTGATTTGTGGAAGCCAATTGGATCTCCAGTAGAAGAGCTTACATCGAAATATATTGGTGGATCACCACTTTTAACATCACAGGATATTGTAACAAAACCTGATGATCGATTTAGGTTAAGAACAGAAAGCTCTGGATCGATTTCAATGAGTGTTAATCTCATTATTGGTAGGGTAAGTAATTTTCATGTGTCTTTGAAGTAAAAACTAATAATATTGTTGTTTTTAAATGAATAAGGGCATTAGGATAATGAAAACACCTCTTTTTGTAAAACTTGAAGGTTTTGAATAAGGGTTTCCAAGGCACCAGGCAATTTGATGTGGATCGATATGATATGTAGAATGTTTTGATAAAAATACACAATTAGATGTTCCAAATCCAGAAAACCTAGATGTTGTATACTCAAAGTCCATATAACATGAAGAAAATATCAATGTATGGCTGTAATATCCAGAATATGGTTTGTTCCATGTACTACTTACAAAAACACATTCGCTGAGCGTTAAACTTCCAGAACTGCAGCAATTAGTGCCAAATGAACCGTTAGGCCGAATGGTGTTATTAACATAATTAAATCTATATATGGATGCTGTTGATCCTCCAAGATGGAATCCAATCAATGACATGACATAATTATGTACAGCATTATTGAATGATCCTATTTGACTACTGGGTGTGCTTACGAAATACCATATACAGCCATGATATGAATCAACAGGAACTTTAAGGAAAGAGCAATTATTGTATTTAATACTCATTATGCCATTTCCAACAAAATGAGCACCTAATGTATCAACACCATTGGTAGATAAATTAAACTCAGATGTATAATTGTTATAATGATTTGTAGTTGAAGCAGTATATAGCGATGGACAAGCACCATTGCATGAGATATAGCATACTCTGGTGCAGAATAAAGTATTAACAGACATCATTGCAATACCTCTACTTGAACCTGATGAGCAGTCAATAAAAGCCAAATTGGAAAGCGATGAAAACCCTGTATTACAATAAACCGATACAATATTACCAGTACTGAGTTTGATATTGGAAAACACTGATTCCTTAAGGATTGTTGTTTGTGTATACGACACACTTGCAGTGATAAGTGGATAATATATGTTTGATCTCATTTTAACAACTGATCCCAGGCATCTTTTAAAATAACTTTGAGAAATCTCAAGATTTTTCCCATTCGTCGAAAAGAAGATCATTGAAAATGATTTTCCTATTTTCAAACTATTAATAACCATTTTATCATATTTAGATGATACAAAAGGGGACTCAGCAAGAATACTGAGACTTAATCTACTGATGAAACTATTGTGAAACATTTTAAAAAAACTTTTTTGTTGTTTTATTGATGATGATTAGTATCTGATTGACTCGAGGACAGAATCCCAATCAATATCTTTGGATACAGAACTTAGGTAATTCTTTGCCTTTTTGCTTATCAACTTCCACTGGTTTTGAAGCTTTTTATCTGTATAGTTTTGAAGAAGATGTAATGCAAGAAGAGTTGAAAGAACGGGTTCTCTCTCTGATTGTCGAATTTTGCTGATGTATTGATCTGGAATTTCGAACTTCCGTTTTCCTTCAGTAAGATTTTGAAGGCTTTCAAGTCCTTTAAAGTGACCTTTGAACTGTTGATGCTTAATTATATCTGAAATAGAAATATGTAAACATCCTCCCCTTAATCTTATAACTAAATGGATTGTGCTATCCTTCTGTATGGAATAGTTCTGAAGGGTATTCCCATCTTCTAATTGTTTTCCTGCAAAAATCAACCTTTGTTGATCACAAGGGATTCCTTCTATATCTTGAATTTGCTGTCTGATGTCTTCAATATTATCAGTGGGTTCAACATTGATGGTAACATGTTTGCCTGTTAAAGTTTTAGCATATATATGCATTGATTTGCTTTGTTTAGGGGAAAAACTTGTTGCTACATAAGACGTATACATGGTCATTATTCCGCTATCAAGGCTCAAAGCTATTATTTGGTCTTTAAGATTAATTTTGTCGGGATAATTTGTAATAAGGTTTTGAAAGTACAATATTTGCTGAAAGTCAACTAATTGCTTAATAAAACCAGACTTATTTGTGATAATAGAACTTATCAATGAACAATTCTCCTCGTAAGAATCTAATTTTCTGGCAAGAATGCATGGTTTTTGGATACTCCTGCCTTTTATCTTGAAGAAAGAGTGAGATAATTGGCCTGGAGTATGGATTTGATTTGGGAAGGGGAATGTCTCAAATGAACTTACTCCATCAATATCATATTCGAGGCTTGACCTTTTAGCAAATGATTTTTCTAACTGGTTGATCACTTGATTAGGAATATCTTCATTCCTAATTACACATTGACTATCTCCACTTGTCAAAGCTCCAAGACCATGAATTAACTCCATATCAGCTTCTTTAGAAATTCCGAGAGCAAAAATTCGATTTTTCTCCTTATATTGGTGAACAAGGCTTAGAACATCTTTTTTGTTTGATACTTCTCCATCAGACATAATGAATATTGCATTTGGTCTCTGATTATGACTTTGGAATATATGATTCAAAGGGTTAAAAATCTCAGTTCCTCCATAATTTGCTTCAATATTACTAATCAATTCAAGAGAACAAAGGTAATTTCTTTCATTATATACGCAAACACCATTGGTTATTGATTTGAAATCAGATCCAAATAAAATAATCTCATAGTTGCATCCATCAGGAAGAGACCTCAAAAAACAATCAGCACATTCTTTTGCGCTTTCAATCCTCGATCCAGACATACTGCCGCTACAATCAATTAGCAAAATATATGTTTGATCTTTTGATATATCGATCTCGTTGTTTTGCGGATCTTCAAAAAAATGAGCCATTATATATGTATTCGTGTTAAAATGGGTATAAATACACTTGGATTCCAATTTCTTTTCCAAATTAATAATTAGTATGATTGATTGAGAATTGATTAATGAATCAAAACTTAAATTAGTTTCAAATTGAGATACTCTTGATGTATTCAAATTTGGTTGACTGCAAACAAGACTTTTAATACCATTTGATTGATAAACATTTGCTTGAAAAAATAATCTTGAACTAGTTTCGACACAGTTTAATGATTCATCAGATGATTTCTTTGAAGAAGAAGCAACTGGAATCTTTAAATATAATGAAAAACTACCAGCATTATTCAAAATTACAATACACTTAAAAATAAGTTGGCAAGTCACTCCTGGAGGAACATTACACACTTTGAAAACACATGTTTCCTTGATGGTAGAGTGGCTTACATTCATTGAAACCTTTCCTGAACAAAGAGCTTCATTGAAATTGTATTCAGCTTGTTCTTTTTCTAATAATGATGGTTTTATCATTTCAGAACCATGAATGAATGATACATCATGAATACATAAATCATTATTAATTGGAAGACAATATGAAAACCCCATTTTTGTTGATTCATTGTGAACAAAACTCTGAGTTAGTGTGACTTCACACACACTTTCAATGATATTACATGAAATTTTGACTTCTTTAGGATCCAGTACTTTTTGGCAACTTTGATCTGAAATCAAACAATAACCTAAACTATCATTCTTTGGACAAGAATCTGGATTATATACCAAAATCTCAGAATTACCATCAGCAATACACTGCTTAATATTGTCTGAATTATTGACATCTTTTCCATTAAGCAACAATCCGATATTCTTAGGTAAACTAGTATCAATATGCAAAATTGATTCAACAAGTTTTGAATAATCAATAGCTTCTCCAATAGATATACTATACTTCTTTCCTTGATATGTAACAACACTAATGCTCTCTTGCATTTAAATAATGTTGGCAAAAATACTAGACATTTAATATTGTACTTGAAGAATTCTTGCTCAAGCCCTAAATGGAGGAAGAGTAGGAAGAAATTGGAAATTTTGGTAAAGTTTTAATGAAGAAAAATGCCTTTAAAGGACAGGCTAGAACTCTTACAGAACCTCCAAAAGAGAAACCAGTTCCTAAAATAATGGAAATAATTTCAAATAAGGAAGAAGAGGTTCCAGAGCCAATAGTGTTACCGGGTCCAGGAAATCGTCAAGTTAAAGTAATACCTAGGTCATTGGGAGCACCTGGAAAACCTGCGCCAGAAGTTCCTGAATCTGATTATAGTATTAAGTCATCAGATATCAAGGGGATGAAATCTGGATTTGGTGAACCTAAAACATTTGCTAGTGTAAGAAAAGAAGTTAAAATCCCATCACGTATTGCCAAAATCAAGTTTGATATTAGAACAAAAGAAGCAGCATACTTTGTTGAAGCACAATTTGCAACATCTGAGACAATATCTGTTGTATATGAGTTTCTCGAAATAGAAATTCTTGGAGGATGCAAATCATTCGAAATTGTACGGCCTTTCCCAAGATCTGTTATACCAAATGAAGAGAAACCACTGGCAGCTCTTCAATTACACGGATCCCAAATGCTTCAGGTTTTTGTTCAAGGTGATTGTATAATTAAAGTCTAGAAATGCAATAAAGACAGTTTAAATATTATTTTGCTTTATGGAAGATCAGATTGCTATTCCAAAAATTAAAAAAGAGTTTTCCTGGGATAATTATCACGAAAGGCAAATTGCAATTCGCTTGGCATATATTGGTTGGAATCTTCATGGGTTTACTTACCAAGATAAGACAAATGACACAGTTGAGTATTATCTCTTTGAAGCTTTGGTAAAAGCTAAATTAATTAAAGATCCAAAGAACTGTAATTATAGTTTATGTGGGAGAACCGATGCTGGTGTGTCAGGAGTTGGAAACGTTGTGTCTGTGCGTGTGAGATCCATTTGTCCAACAGGAAAGGGTGCAATCAAGAAACAAGGAGCCAAAGAGCAAAAGGAGGAAATGAACTATGCACAAATATTAAATGGTATTCTTCCTGAGATCATTCGAGTTACAGGAATTGCATATGTGGATCTTAACTTTAACGCGAGGTTCATGTGTAATTCTAGAGGATATAGATACTTCTTTCATCTTTTAAGTATGGATGTAGACAGAATGAGAGAAGCTGCTTCATTCTTGATTGGCGAACATGATTATAGAGCCTTTTGCAAGTTCTCTCCTGCTTCTACAAGTCACTGTGTGAGGAGAATTGATAAAATTGAGATGGGAAATGCTGGAAATGGTATTTGGTTTTTCGAAATTGTTGGAAGTGGGTTTATTTGGCACCAAATTCGATGTATTGCATATATTCTCTTCACTGTGGGCAAAGGACTTGAAAAGCCATCCATTACACAAGAACTTCTTGATATTAAAAAGTATCCTGGAAGACCTAACTATCATATTGCTGACCCCGAGCCATTGGTCTTTTGGAAAGCATACTTTGAAGGGGTAGAGTGGTTTATTGATTGTGAGATAGAGAGCAAAGTTAAAGCTAACTTTGCAAGACAACTCGTTGATATGGATATCAAAGCAGCTGTTCTAAGGTGCTTTGCAGATGGGGATATTCCTGATGCTATTGTCAAAAAATATACCCCAATATCCAAACTTGAAATAGGCAAATCTGTTGAGCAAATCATTGAAGAATATAGGAAAGAGAAAAACATGTTACCTGTTGATAACAATGATGAATAAAAGGCTCTATTTTACTAATTCTAAGACCTGCTCAAAGCCCTTTTCCAGATTCTCAACTATTAGGCATGGTTGTGGGTAATCTTCTCTCTTAAGTCCTCCTGTTTCAACAGCTACTGCCTGAGCTCCAACTTGTTGTGCTGATGTTACATCTTGAATAGCATCTCCAATATGTACAATTTTTGAGAATTTGCAATTATAATGATCTTCAGCCTTCCTTATTGCATCCCGAAGGATATCTACTCTCTCCATATGTTCACCAAAACCACCAACACTGTTTTTGAAATAATGATCAACAGAGGCACTTTCAAGCTTGCGCCAAGCAATTGGTTCATAGTTCCCTGTGCAAAGTGCAAGACGAACATAAGGGATTTTTGACAACTCCTCAATCATTTTAGGAACGCCAGGAAGAACATCACCAGGCCTGATTAAGTTTTTACGAAACTCTTCACATTCTTTCATTCGGAAATCATTCCATTGGCTCTTTTCATAATCGCCAATTGATTTACGAAGCACAACATCGGTCAAAAAAGAGTCTGTTCTGCCAGCAAAACTAACACCAATATAATCTCTAATGTTGATATCTTTTGAGAGTCCACATATTTCTACAGCTGCACTTTTAATGGCTTCAGAATGAACCTCACAACCAGATGGAGATTTTAATATTGTTCCATCAATATCAAAAGTTACAAGAACAAGGTCGCTCATTTTGCCAACACTATCTCCTTTGAAATAATTATAACAACTAATTTATTTGAAAAGCGTCTTCAAATCTATCACAATCACAGAAATATTATCCTCGCTTCCCCTTGAATAAGATTGATCTCTTAGAAGGGCGGCAGCTTCTGCTGGTGTTCTAGACAACAATAGAGTCTTAGCGGCTGATTCATTGGAAACATCGTCCCAAAGACCATCGCATGCAATAATAATCCATCTATCATCAGAATCTAAATCGAGGCAAACAGTTTCAGGAATATGTGCAACTCCTTTAACTTGAAAATCACCTAGTGATGATGACATTGCAAGAAATCCGCTTGTTCTCATTTTCCCGAGCTTGACTTTCTCATGTCTCAATCTCTCCAATTCACTCCTGCGTGAAGGATTCTGTTCTTCGGTGGCATATTTTACCGAACCATCAGTTCTGAAAACCACCGTACGCGAATCGCCTAAGTGAGAAATCAATATGGAATCCTTGCTAACGAAAACTAACTGCATTGTCGAACCAGATTCTTCGTTTGATGAGAGAAGGGTATTTTGGAATTTGGATGTAATGGATACTATGGAATCATGATCAATTGTTTCAACATCCTTCAATAAATCGGGAAATGATGCTGCAGCCAATCTTGCAACATTATCACCGCCATGACCATCGAAAACAGCAAAGAAATGAAGATCGCTTTTGAAATTCTGTCGAACAATAATTGCATCTTCCATTTCATTTCTTTTACCTAGCATTTCTGCGTAACCAACCGAATCATCACCCATAAATCTAAGCTGAATGGTATCAGTTGAAGGCTCACCATTGTATGTGGTAATAATCTCTTCAAAACCTTTCGGAAATGTTGTTGCATTTATTTGAATTGAGGTTCTAAAAGTATCTATTCCAATAATTTTGTTGAGATCCGACTGTGATATTACCATATTAATATTGTTTCCTGTTAACTTGACAGAACTTCTGTGCTGAAGAATGGTAGCGGGTATCGTTGTTAGCTGGTTATATGAGAGATCTAACAATCTAAAAGGTGATGATAGAGGAGGAATTGTTTTGATCATATTGTGTGAAGCATCAAGAGTTACTTGAGTAAAAATTGGAGTACTGAAAAATGGCAAAACTACTAATCTATTTGAAGCAACAAATAATTCAGTGATTTCTGGTAAAGAAGGGATAAATGTCAGTTGATTGTGATTTGCATGGAGTGTCTGAATATAATTCTGCTCTTGTATAGATACTGACAAATCTGATATTTGACAAAAAGAGATCTTAAGAGTGAGTATGGAAATTGGTAACAATGGTAATTCTTCGATTGGATTCTCTGACACATCAAGACATTGTAGTCGAGATGAATAAATCTCTTCTGGGATTTCAGTTATTTGATTATTGAACAATATAAGCTGTTGAAGTCCCCATAACTTAAAAATCTCTTTAGGGATATGAGTTAATGAGTTATTAGATAAATTCAGAACTTGAACAGAAGACTGAATAAACGAAAAGTCCATTGATCTAATATTATTATTGATCAAAAGTATCCCATCAATTCTTCCTTTTACCCATGTTGGTGCTTGGTCCAGTTTGTTATTCCAAAGAGAAACCCTTTTCAAAGGAGGATTGCAATCATCATGTATCTCATGTATTTCATTGTGATCTAACATAAGAGTTGATAATTTGACTGGAAGTTTAGGTAATGACTTAACACAGTTAAATGAAATATCGAAAGACTCAAGGGATGCAAGATCTGAGAAAGATTCATGTATAGTCTCAACCATATTGTGAGACAAGTCCATGCACTCAATTTTTGGAGAAAACTTTAAAAATTCAGGAGATTTCCTTAGCAAATTATATGATAAATTGCAATGTGTAAGCTTTGGAAAGTTGATTGAGTCACTAATTGAAGATAAGTTATTTGCTTTCAAATTCATATGCGTAATAGTGGCAAAAGAAAAAGATAATGAACTCAAGAAATTAAACCTCAGAGATAAAAACTCGGTTTGGGGAGGAATTGGCGGGGCTTCACTGAATCCTGCCCAATCTCTCAAAAAATATCCTGGATGAAACGGGTTAGTTGGTGCATCTCCATCATCTATTTGACCCTTGGTTGGAACTTCGCCATGAGGTTGAGTGATGGACAAATTGTAAGGCTTTAGAGAATAATTGAAGCAAATCTTATTCGGTCCATTCTTTTTACCCATGAATTGCATGGAAGCCCTTCTTGCAGCATCCATATCAGGGAATACAACAGTCACTGTCCGGAGAAACAGTGATGGGGTCAAATAATGAAATTCTATGTTTTCAAGAGGCAAAAAACCAGCAAGAAATGCTTTAATATCTTCTTCTGTAAATCCATGCGGGATTCTGGACAAAACAAAGCTGGTTGATGGTGTATAAACAGCTTTTTTGAACATTGAAAATTTGGACCACCAAAAAAGTACAATATATTTAATCTATAGCGGCGATTAGTGCCTTTTTCTCCATTTCATTCATGGTAATTGGGAGTAGAATTAATCTCAAATGAGGGAATTTTTCAGTAAGTTTTTTCAGAGTATTTCGAGCGATTTTTCTTGATTCAGGGCTCGCATCTGTTATTGACCAGCCAATTGACTGGAATAGGACTGTTGGATCATCAACATCATTGCATATTGATTCAAGGCATTGAGCTAAATGGGCTCTACAAACAGGGGGCCTTTTTCGGTGATCAAGGGTTAGGTACTCAAACGCCTTTTTCCTTGGGATTCTATCAATAATAGAGCTGATACAATCTCTGGCGAGTTTAGCGATAAAAATTCTACTCGAGCTAACTAATGTGAGCATATCCTTTAACAGAACTTCATAAAATGGCCCAAACTCATTACCAAATGCACCTGTAAGTTCAAGAATACATTCTAATGCATTCTTTGAAAGTGCAGTCCTATTACTAAGTGCAGGCTGAATGAGTTCTAGCATAATTGTCCTAATGTGAGATGCCAAGAACTGTGGCTTAAGTGGAACCATTTCTTTGATCTTGCTAATTGCCTGACTCTGAACTTCCCAATCTGATGATTGAAGCTCTTGTATGTAACTTCCAATATTTGGCTCTGATTGGGCTCTCCTGGGGGGTTCTCTCCTGGGCCTTGGGCTTTTTGGCACCAAAACAGTATTTTGAGATTTCGGAATTTCATTTTCAGGGGGTTGGGGCGATAATAAAGGTTCAATATTCTCTTCTGGGACAATCTCTGAAATGATCTTTGAAGGAATCAGTTTCGGCCTTCTTCTTGGAGGAGATGGATTTTCTTGGGGAGGTAAAATCTGTTCATCATCAATAATGCTTGGATTTGATTGAACTCCAGGGACTATTTCATCTTTGTTATCGAATGATATCTCAATTGGTTTTGGCTTAACACTGTGAGATTTTCTTCTTCTTCTTGGAGTCTCCTCATTTAATGGCATATCTAATGTTTCAAATATTTGTTTTGAATCAACTTTTGTGATTTCTATCCTTGGTGGAGGCTCAGAACAAAAATCAGAATCAATATTTGATGAGTATATTTCTGGATTATCTGATGAGAATGATGGTGTCTTTATCATGTTAAGAGCCTCAGTAGCTGTTTTGGTGAGCCTGGGTTTTGAGTGGCCCCATGGACTAGTCCTAATATGAACTTTGTTATGTTTTGGTGTCTGGGGCACTTGTTTTGCGAATATATTCATTGATTGGTATGTCGGAATCACAATGGGAACTGGAGATTGTGGTTTTCTTGCTGATTGAGGAGTACTCATTGGCGTTGCATTCTGAAAGAAGTCTTCATTTATATACTGGGAAAACACCATTGGAAAAAGATCGTTTACAGATTCATCTACCTCAACCAGCCTGTTCAGTAGCTGAACAGATGCTTTATGAATGTGGTTGCTATTGATTGGTAATGATATATCAAGATATGATATTATTGTATGATAATGATAATCAGGAGGCCGAATTTTGTTAAGCAGTTCGGTAATAAAAACAATAATTTCAGTTTTTGTTTGACTAGGAAAGAGCTCAAATGTTGGGAGCATAACTGAAAGAAGATCATAAGATTGGGTTTCAATGCAAAACACATAAAATAAATCAATAACCAATGAACGAACAGCTCTACGAGCATCGAAAAGGGGATTAAAAACCATTTCATAGAATTGTTCAGTATATTCGGCCGATTTTTTTTGGATTCGAGTTATCAATCCTTTGACAACATCAGCAAAGCATTTGACAACGCCAAAATTCTCATCTTTAAAAAATGGTACTAAAAATGTGAATAATCCATAAATATCTATATGATCAATTGGTGACTCAGATATTAAAACTGCAAATTTCTTCGAAGCGAATTCTCTATCGGAAAAAACAGGAGATTCTAGGAGCTCTATGAGATTGTATGGAATAAATCCTAATGTTTTAGCTTCTTTCTCTCTGTAAAGGGTGTTCTCCAACATAAAAACTGACTTACAGGTTTTATTCTATAAAACAACATCTGATAGAAGATAATAGAGCAACAATGAACCAACCAATGTGTATAACATGGACAAATCGCTTTTTCCGAGAATAGATTGCTGGCGGAGAACTCGTACAACATCCTCATTCTGAGATTTGTTTTGTGGAAGTGGATCAATAATGCTCTGCTTTGTTTCTTTGGGCTTTGATTGCAAAAATTCACTCATTTGTTTCTCAAATGTTCTAAGCTTCTTCTTCATTTTTCGGAATTGTTTGTCTGTAGAGAGAGCATTGCTAGAAACTGACATTTTGATGGCATCAAGATCCTCTTTGGGAATTGCTGGAATTACATCGACTCGAGATTCTTCAATCTGGGGGGTAATGGGATCTTTTTGTTCTGGCATGGAAGCAGGGGTTTTCATACGATGTAATTCTTTCTTTATATGATGCAGTTTGGATCGTGTGGATTCTTTTTCTGATGCCACTGATTCAAGGGCTTCTTTAGTAATTTGATGGATCTTTTCTATTTCGGTTTTGAGATCCTGGTATTCTTCGACATCAACAAATTCTTTGGGTATTGATGATGTTATATCACTAAACACTTGCATAAGTTTTTGTTCTCCTATTTCTCTCTTACTTTGTTCATCTTCAAGAAGCTGCTTAATTCTTGAAACAGAATCCCTACCTATTCGATTATCTTCTTCTAAGTTGCAGACTTTAAGCTTAAGCTCAATAAAATCTGGATTAGGTTCATCCTCTGGAATATCTATCATCTTTTGTTCAACACCAGTAATCTTTTCAACACATTGATCAAGTCCTTTCTTCAGTTTCTTGTATCTTCTCTTGTTCAACCTTTCATCAATCTCTTGCCGCTTATTGATATTTTCTTGCTGCATTTTGATCTGAGATTCTCCATTTAAAACCATTTCATTGGTTTCACAAATTCTTTGTGTATCTTCTATAATTTTATCAACAAATTGCTTCATTTTTTGTGAATTCTGGACAAATTGCTCATTTAATGATGATAATCCATTTCTTATCTCATCCACATCATCTTCAATCATCATTGATTGAGATATCTTTGATTTGATAACAGATATTTCCTCCCTGAATTGAGTTTTAACAGCTTCTAAAGCATCAATACTATTCTGTTGGGCCAATAACAACATTCTTGGAGTATCTGCCATCTGTTCATCTCTTCTTTGAGATGACTCCTCGAGTTCGCAAAGTTTATTCATAAATTGTGCTCTTTCAACCCCTGATACGTTTTCAAACGAAGAAATACGAGTGTTAAATTCGGTGATGTTAGTTTTCACATATTCATCAAGCATTCTAAGTTTTTCAGAAGTTTGAATGCCATCTTGAATGTATGCCTGCTCAAGAGCAATAACTTTGGTTTTAAAAACCTCCATATCAATGGCTTGTTCGATGGGAAGATCTAGCTCTTCACTAAATTCGGAATCATCTCCCTTTAACTCTTTGATTGCCTTTTTCATTTTAGAAATTTCCTTTTTGTTAAGCTTCGCTTCGGCAATAATTGTTTGTTTTAATGTATCGAAATCATTCTTAGAAGCTTGAAACTCGTTTCTCAATGATGCAATGGCATTATTGAGCTTATTTTCTTCTTCTTTAAACAAAGATGAAACTTCAATGTTTTGATTCTCAATTGAATCTCCAATTTCTTTAACTTCAAGTGATAATACTTTAAAATCGGTTGAGTTAACAAATGATTCAATGGTTCTTTCACGGAATGAAGTGTTCTCATTCCTAACAGAAGCAAACATATCTTCAAAATGGTCTGTAATGTTCTTCATTGATTGGGTGATATTATTGTTATATTGGCTTTCAACTAAGTCAAGAATAGATTCTTGAAATCCTTTTAAAATTGTCGGTTGATGGTTTGGATCAAGAATTCTACAAACTGAGAGTAGTTGATGTTCAAAAAGAGTGAACTTTGATGAAATGCTCATAATTTGTTCATTACTCTGTGTGAATTCTTCTTGCTGCACTGGATGAAGTGATTTCAATTGTTCTTCAAGAACATTCAATTTAGTTCCAAATTCTCGAATTTGTTCATTGCTCTGTGTGAATTCTTCTTGCTGTACTGGATGAAGTGATTTCAATTGTTCTTCAAGAACATTCAATTTAGTTCCAAATTCTCGAATTTGTTCATTGCTTTGGGTGAATTCTTCTTGCTGCACTGGATGAAGTGATTTCAATTGTTCTTCAAATGATAATACTTTGTTTGAAAGATCTCGAATTTGTTCATTGCTCTGTGTGAATTCTTCTTGCTGTACTGGATGAAGTGATTTCAATTGTTCTTCAAGAACATTCAATTTAGTTCCAAATTCTCGAATTTGTTCATTGCTCTGTGTGAATTCTTCTTGCTGTACTGGATGAAGCGATTTCAATTGTTCTTCAAATGATAATACTTTGTTTGAAAGATCTCGAATTTGTTCATTGCTCTGTGTGAATTCTTCTTGCTGCACTGGATGAAGCGATTTCAATTGTTCTTCAAATGATAATACTTTGTTTGAAAGATCTCGAATTTGTTCATTACTCTGTGTGAATTCTTCTTGCTGTACTGGATGAAGTGATTTCAATTGTTCTTCGAAATTATTAAGTTTTGTATTAATCAATCCGATTGATTCATCGTAATTCATATTTAAATTACCTCTCTTTAAAATTGGAGAAAAGTTAGATGAACTATTACTTCTTCGAATGATTTCTTCTCCCATTTCATTTGGTTCTAATGAATCATCCAGATTATTATTTAAATCAATTTCTCCAATACTCTGATTTGATATCATCTCATTAATTGATCTGATCCTTTTTTCCATTTTTTTTGATGCTTTTCTCCTTTTTTCGAGCTCTAGCTCAATCTTAATAAATTTTTCGGAAAATTGGTTTTTTTCTATAGAAATAGACTCCAGTTTTTCCTCGAGATCTTTCATTCTATTTTTCTCACTGTCATCAAAAGGGATATCTTCCGTAAATGAAGCTTCGGATAAATCCAGTGTGATAGCCTTTTTTTGATTCATATCAATACTGATTTGCTCAATCTTCTTCTTAAGTCCCCGAACTATTTTGTGTCGATGATCAGATGAATTATTAATCTCTTCAAGTTTGATATCATAATTGCTTTTTTGTATTTCCTGATTGTCATTTAGTTCTTTAATCCTATTGTTGCTTTCTTTGAGCTCATCCCTTAACCTATTCATTTCATTTGACATCAACCCAATTTGCTCCTCAAGCTTTTTGATTCTTCCATCATGATCAGCGAACAAAATGCTGTGTTCTTCACTTTTTCTATTCAGATTTTCAATTGGAGATAGTCTTTCTTCAACAGTTGTAATTCGATTACGATGATTTGCTAAAATTGATGTGATTTTCTTTTGTGTCTGGTCCTTTACATCTCCAAATTTCATCGTTAAATCAGAAATATGATCATTCAGTCTTTCTGTACTGCCAAATACAACTGTCAATCTTGTTTCAATATTCCCAATTCTATCTACCATCTCCGGAATCGTACGACATACATCTTCGATCGCTTTTAATCGCTCTCCTTGCATTGCCATGTCTGTATTGTTGTGAAAATTCTCCTTTCGCTTTGACTTTATATCATTAAGTGATTCCATGTTAAGAATAGTTTTGAGCTTTCCTATCAAAAAGTCAAACTTTTATGAATAAAATAAAATTAAGAAAAGAAACATAATCGTTTTTAACACAAAATCTATCCTTATTGATTATCAGAAACCTTTTGAAGCAGGTCTTTGCTATCTCGTCTTCCAGTAATAGGGACTTTCCTGATCAAATGTTGAATACTTGCATGAGCAGAAAAGTTATGCGAGAGAGTTTGCGCTGCATTTGGACGGATGATAAGGGGCTTTTTTACATTTGGTTTCTTCTCAATTGTACAAGGCTTTGGAAGCTCATTCTTTTTCTCTTTAAATTGGGCAGGAATTAGATCATAGTTATCTGCAAAAAATGTGTCGCTTGTTGTTATCCATGGATGTGATAATACTTCGAGTGCAGTGGGTCTGTCTGCAGGGTTGACAGACATTAATTTATGTATTAAATCCCTCAAATTACCTGTTATGGACTTGGGGATCTTATATTCTCCCTCAATAATCTGCTTATACAAGGCTGTTTGATGCTGCTGAGTCCAAGGAAGAGCTCCGACAGACATGGTGAATAACACCACACCAAGCGACCATAAATCACATTGCTTGCCATCATATGGTTTCGAACTGATTACCTCGGGTGGGGCATAGAATGGAGAACCACAAGGAGTAGATAATAATGCTTTTGTCGTGACTTGATGAGAAAGCCCAAAATCAGCAATCTTAGGATTCATATTTGCATCTAATAATATATTTTCTGGCTTTAAATCTCTATGGGCAACCTCTTTTGAATGGATATATACAAGCCCCTCCACAATATGAGTAAACATCGTTTTGCATTCCTCTTCGGGGAGCTTTCCGCTTTCGGATATCAATGCAAAGAGTTCTCCGTTTGGGCAATCCTCTAAAATAAGATATATCAAATTATCATCATATAAAATATCATATAGCTTCACAATATTGGGATGAGAAAACGTCTGAAGCAATCTAACTTCTCTTTCAAACCTTTCAAACATGTGATTTTTGATCAGGAGTTCCCTGGAAACAGCTTTACATGCAAACCTCAAATCTTTGCTTTTTGGCTTCACCAAAAAAACAGTGGAAAAGGATCCAATACCAATAATCTCAATAAATTCATATTGCCCGATTTGAGGAGGAATTTCAACTTCAATTTCTCCACCAATCGTGACTTTTCGAGCCAATTCCATAACTAAAGAATTCAATAATCGGTTATTTTTTATTATTATTTGCCCTATGAAAAAGAGGATATTTTTGAATGAAAAACCGTTTGGTTATTCTTTAAATTAAAATCTTCAAAAAATCTGTGGCATTTAGAAACAATTAAATTCTAGGTTATGTTGAAATATCGATATGTGATCAAATAATGTGTCTTGTATTGGTTTTCTTTGAATCTCTTGTATTAGATCCGGGTTGGCTCTCATTTTCCACCAACACAATTTTTCATTTTCGTTTATGTTTAGGGTTGACTCATATGGAATAATGTTTTGAGATGCCCATTGTGATGATACAATAGGCATTAATGTGGGAATAATGGCCTCCTGGAATGTATCTGATGTTTGATATGAATTTGTGAGACGGAAAATGAGAATAAGAATCTGAAGCCGGATATGAAACTGAATATTTTGATCAGTATTTGGGGTTTTAAATGATGAAAGAATAAGTATTAGCTTATCTCTGATGGAAGATACAGGATCTTTAAATAAGGATATAATTCTTTTCCAATTTTGAACTGGTGGTGGCATTACAGTTTTATCCATAAAACGACTCTGAAATGGAGTGAATAATGGAAGAGTGCTTGAGAAATGAACAGGAGAACAAAATGTAGAAATTTTCTTTGTGAATAACTTCTTTTGTCTTTCGTCTAACAATGAAAGCAAATCTGTCCTTATTAAACATAGCAAAAATTCGTCGAAAATTGGCCCGCACCAGAAATTCTCTAAAATTCTTAATGATAAATAATTAAATATGCATGAATCAATGCCTTGTTGCATGACTGAAAAATGAAGAAGAGGGATGAACAAGTAGGGATTATCCTGAAGTATTGATTCATAATCAAAATCTAGATTTTCGATCCTTCCAGAATTTTTATCAATTGCATGAAGGCATTGGGGAGATATAAATGAGAAATCATTACAATGTTTGACTTTTATGCCAAAAGCAGCACGCGGTTGAGTCAGAACATCTAATAAAATACAGAATATCCCCTGGTTTGGCAAAACTATAATCAATAGATCGTTGATAAGTACAGCTAAATTATTCAATGAATTCTGATTTGGTTCTAACAATAAAAGTTGCAACTGAACTGCTGATCGTGGTAAAATTATTCCAATTACTTTGTCGATATTATACAAAAGCACATCTTGTTCAAAACAAGATGATATATGGCAAAATGATGGGTCATCTTTTGATGATAGAGTGGGTAGGTTGAATGAAGTTTTGTTATTATCCTCAGTTATTGAAACGAAAACAAATTCATTAGTTTTTGGAATATGCTTCACATACTCAATATCTCTGTTATTCCATATCCCACACCAGATAACTCCTGAATCAGATCTGGAAATACTTTTAAGAGAATACTCTGTCAATGAACATACAATTTCCCAAACTTCCCACCTACCAGTTTCGGATAAAAAAATGAAGCGATGAGGAATCTTAATCCATTCGAACCTTGGACAAATCTTCATCATATTGCTCACGGGGTAAACTATTGGTAGGTTATCTATTATCGCAATACATATAACTTTATAATGGGGATTCTCGGTGAATCCATCATATTCCGAAAACGAAGATACTAAAATCCTATCACAGGACGAATTTGAAGAAGCGGATAATATTTGCTGATCAATAGAAAAAGAAGCTAATATCCTATAATGAGATCCATCGAATCTGCATTGAATTATATACTGTTGGTATGGTCCTTTGGCAAGAATCAAAAAAGAATTGCTATCACATTGTGATAAAACTACAAAAACAAATTTTTGCGATGGATGAATAGATATGGGTTTGGTTTGATTAGTAACTAGAAATGATGTACCAACGGATGCCACATCATCCCTATCATAAGAAAACATAAGATCTATTAGTCACTTTTCATGTAACAATTCCTCTTAGCTTTTGTTGATTATTGGTCGAAAATTGGATTTATGAATGGATGAATACTCATTGATCAAAGAACACTATAAATGGATGGTATTTTATTCAGTCATTTTTCTATATTGCTCTGATTTCATTATTTGTGAGTGAAACATGTTTTGATTTTGTGGGATTTGCTCTGTTTGACATGGAGAAACGATAATTATGATAATTCACAAATAAGTCTTGTTTTCAAATAGAAAGGCATTTATTTCATTTTTACATGCTCGGCCTTAAACATTTGATATTCGGTTCGTCATTTTTGAGCGAAGCTGTTTATGCATTTTTTAAGTATCTTAGATTTGTAACCAAATGGATTTATATGGTTTTTGCAATGATAATGATTCAGGGGTTCATTAAGAATCAATGTATTTACAGTTCTACTGAAAATACCATGAGTATTGGGAAGAATTTTAAAAATCTAAGTTTTGCTCATGGGTATGGTTGCGTGAATGAAAACATTTCCCAGGGGGTATCTTACATTAATAATAACATTGATATTTCCAACTGCTTCTTTATTAGAACATCTCAATATTCTGGATCTGGAGGCGTGATTTATGTCAACCAAGCTTCTTTTTCAATGAATATTTCTTTATCAATGTTCTATAATTGTGCATCTTCCTCAAATGGCGGTGCAATATATTTCTCTTCTTTGAGTTCTTTTATGAAAATGATCTGTGCGAATTCATGCTCTTCTATTCATTATACATTTGCTTATCTTCTAGCATCAGAAAATAATCAAATGGATTTTCTTTCAGTATCATATTGTTCAACTATTACTGGTATTGGTACTGTATGGGCGAAAAATGGGAAACAAATATTTGACTGTACAAATATTTCAATGAATACAGTAAAAAGCTATTCAGGGGTGACCTTTGAATCCCCATCTGAACTAACATGTTCTCATTGTAGCTTTTCAAACAATAGAGCATCAACTTATATGTGCGTTGGATTTTGGTATACAGTTGGGACAATGGTTTTTGCAAACATAATTCACAATAACTGTCCTCAGATTAACTATGGTATTGTATATTCATATGAAGGATCACATTTTATGTATTATTGTATCTTTGATATGAATCAAGACACACTCTTTGTTGTTGAATTGGGATCTCTCACAGTGTCTCATTGTTTTATTTCTCATGCTCAAACTTTTTCTACCAGGGGGTCTGTATCTACTGCAAATAATAATACATTCACAAAAAAAACAACCTACCATATCCTTTTCTTCAGTTCCCATTATTGTAATGCTGATGCCCCATTATCAACCATTCCTTTTACTCTGAATCCAACACCTTTGGGAACACTGAAGGAAACTGTTGAAAATACTATTGGTGTTACCCCTCTCCTCACTCCTTATCGGTCATATGGGGATCATGAACCTAATCAATCTATTTTCCCTTTTCCAACACCATTCAATTCACATTTCCCCATTCAGACACCTTTTAATACCCACTTTCCTGTTCATACTCCTCAATTTACTTTCCCTCCAGAAATAACACCTTTTCGGTCTTTCCCTTTGGATTATGTTGTAAGGACTCTATTAAATTCAAATGATCAGATAAATAGTAGTGAGGAACAAAACAAAACAAGCGTTCTCTTTATTTATTCGACATTATTACTATCTTTTCTTGTTGTTGTGATGATTTCCTATGGTTTTGGAAAACAACGTGGGTCAAAAAATTCTAATTCTTCATCAAGCTCTAAAAAACAACACGATTGTAAAACAGAGAACAATAATGTTCATTCAAACAAACCTGATTGTCCATATGTATTTTGAAATTTTCAACCAACCAAGTTTATATGCTTTTTTCTTTCACACAATTAGTAGTTTAATGATTTTTCTATATAACTATCTAATTTGACAACATCTTTTTAAACAAGTACAAAAATTAGCAATTAATCAAATTCTAATCCAGATTCTTGATTTAATCGAATACTCATTGATAAATTATTTGATCAATCGATTGGGAATCTCAGAATTCCAATGAAAAGCATAAATATTTTTTAAGGCGCTAATTATTCCTTTATTAAATGAATGTTCTCATCTCATGAAACAATACATCAACCTGACATTCATTTCAATATTTCATTTTTTTCATCAACAAACAATAAATATTATCCTCGCTTGATAAAATCAGGTTTATTGGGACAAATCTTATGTATGGTATGAATCCAATAAACCAAAACACAATAAAATTGATGACATATTCATTTCTTTCTCAATAGTGAAAAAACATATGCACAAAATGGAAATTGCCCTAACAATTCAGATAAATACTCCCTTCTGGAGAGTTCAAATATTAGGATAACTGATAAAGTTGTTCTCGTCTTCCCTAAATCAACTTTCATGAGAAACATGTCCACTCAAATTATTATCTATCTTACACTTATTTATGAATTCAAGATTTTTTTAAAAATAAAAATGTGGATATAACCTGAGGTTGATAGCCACTTGGATGATAGTAAAAGACTATGAAATCAAATTTCTAGAAGAAACTGTTATTATTCATACTGTATCTTTTGGGAAAAGTATATTTATTTATGTGGGATCTTTTGAACGCAATTTTAATGATTTGGTGGTTTCAATGCCTAATTTGACAACAACCCATCTAATTGGTGACAGTCCATCAGATGAACTTTGTACTGCTTCATCTGAAATAACCAAAGAGCCAACAATATTCTCTTATTCTTTTCCTTTGGAAAATGAAACTGATCATGAAAGATTTGATTTTGTAAAGATTTCTTTGAGGAAAATCCTAAAAGAGAGATATACGAAGGTTTTATAATAAATCTAAATGGTATTGTGCAAATTATCCAATTTTTAAAAGATCATTTTCTGGAAGGCGTGATATATCCTGGATGGATCTCAAACAATGTTCTACCTTCTGGAGGAGGTGATTTATTCTTCTCTAATTCAGATTCATGTATGATATGTGCCGATGGTTGCCCTGCTTGTCGTTATTTTTCTTATCTTGTAGCTTGCAAAATGAAATATGTTAGACCGCTATCAGATATTTGATAATTCCAACAGTTGAATGAAAAATGCTAGTGAAATATTAAAACTTGCAGACTTGGTGGAATTACATGTTCGATTAATCCTCTGAGTGATTATGGCATATATTCACATATGTCTATATAAAATTCGAAACTATATGAATAAACACAATAATCAAAACCATGCTAATAATGCGCCTGTAGTTGTTATCGAAATTTCGTCTTGGCTGCTCTTGGTTTGGAAACTGTCGGAAAGGTGGGTTCATTCCCCCCATTGTTCCAAATGTCATTCCCACACCAAAAGGAACAAAGCCAAATCCGAATTGAACGTTTCCATTGCGATTTTGATAGTTCCATTGAAAATTCTGGCGCTGTCCCCGGAAAACAGGTTCTTCGTCCATATGAACACTCTCTGTTCTCTCATTGGTCTCGTTTTCTTCACTTTTTGGAAGCGGTGGCAAATCCTCAAGATGGGGATCATCAATACCATGCCCATAAATCGGAGTAATTTTTTCTTCCTCCAGTTTTTCATTACATAAGGGGCAAACATCACTGTCTTTTCTCCAATTACATAAACATCTCCAACATAAAACATGACCACAACCTAAAACTACAGGAGATTTCAACTGATCTGAACATAAATTGCACTTCCACATTGAGCTACAACCTGGTTCCATTTCTTCCTTTATTTGGCTGAACGATCAAATAAAACGATATGTAAAAAAACGATCATTTGAACGTTTACACAGGTAAATGGATTTAGAACAGAAGCCTGTTGGAGTACAAGCAACTCTTAGCTTACAGACCCAAAACCTGATGAGTGAAGATGTTTCAGATAGATCAGAGCAAATAGATAATGCTGTTTTCCCTACTGAAGCTTCCACTCGTGTAGATGAAACAAGTGAAAACATTCCTAAAACCCCTCGAGCTCCAAGTACTCCTCAATCGCCTAAACCCCTTCCATCTCCAAGAAGATCTCCAAAAAAGGCATTTACATATGATTTTGATAAAGATGCTGCCGCTGCATTAGCTGAAAAATTTATTAAAGGTGTTGAAGTTAAAGAAAATGATCCACACTTGATTACGGCTGCAATGGTTGAAATAGAGGCGACAAGAAATGATTTAATGGCGAAAGGGTATTTTAGGGAGTCTCTTAAAACCCAAAAAGCCTTAGAATCTGCAAGGGTGCTCCAAATTGCAGCTGCTAAGAGAGTTGCACAAGAGCAAGAACTTGCATCTGTCCAACAAAAACAGAATGAAGCTCAGTCAAAGATAACTGAAGTAACATCCCAAATAAAGGCCAATGAAGAGCAACTTCAGCTTAGATTTCAACAACAACTTGAGGCCCTCCTTAAAAGGCAAGAAATTGAAATCCAAGAGCATGATTCCAGATGGGAAAGTAATCAAAAACTGCGACAGTTCAATAGGAGTTCAAATCAACTCAGAATGATGAGGGTTCAGCAACAGTTACTGCTTAGAGCAAAGAGATTTGATGAAGCAGAAACTGTATGTAAAACCGCAAATGCTTTAGAAGCCCAGGAAGCTACTAAAGCAAGGGAAATGATGCAGAATGCATATCAAATATCCAAAAACAATCTCTTAAAGCGGCATAGGGAAGAATTGGAGACTTTACAGAAAGCTCAAACTTTCAAAAAAGAAGAAAAGAAGCATATAAACGAGTCATTGGTTCTTCCGCTGCAAAAAAGACTCAGGTTTTTAACCCAAGAAGAAGAACTGGCGAAGAATCCAGAATATGTATGGTCAACAAAGCATAGATTTGATGAAGATGCAAGTGTAGTTGTTGGGAAGCAAGTTAAGACCGGTAGAAATGGTTTTACAGCTCGAGCTGCTGACTTTGCTATCCTTCCATTACCACCACTTAAACTCAACTCTCCTCGGAAGAAGACCAAAGATAATACTGAATAAATAGTAATTGCGTGTTATTAGATGATAGATTTAGAAAATGATGGAATAGACGACATAATTGAATCTTATCAGGATAGTGAAGTGTCTTTACCTTCTTCGACAAAGTGGGATCCTGTTTGTTCTTTTTGTGGATTTGATCTTAATTATGTTAAGTCTATAAAAGCATATTTTCTGAATTCATGGGAAGTTTCTTTGTGTTTTCCTATTGTTGTGTCATTTATAATCATTAGTTCTTATTTTGTGTTCTTGTTTTGTCATTTGAAATATAACCCAAAGATTGGAATGTTTTCATTTTTATTCATGACAATATTCATGTTTTTCTTTATTTGTTCTTATTATAAAACGTTTCTTGAAGGCCCTGGATATCTTCCATTCCATTATCCATATAAGCTCGAATCCCAGCACATAGGAAAGAAAGACTATATTAGTGGAATAGTGACATCTCCAGAACAGCTAATATATATTGAGAATTTACCCGTTATTCCAAGAGCTAAGTACTTTAAATCTGCAAGAAGGATTGTTATTAGACCGGATCACTATTGCATGTGGGTGGCTTCTTTTGTAGGAAAGAGAAACCATAAATTTTTCTTCTTATTTAACTTCTGGGGGGTTGTATATATAAGCTTATTCATGGTATCTTCGATAAGTACATTGATGTTGATGCTGAAAGACAGCAATATGGTATCAATGCTTTTGATAACAATCACTTATTTGGTGTTTGGTTTGTTCTTTTTAATGATGACATCTATGTTTGTATTTGAAATGTTATGTGACATAACCAGCAACAAAACACAGTTCGAAAAGATGAGAAAGAAAAGAAGCTTTTCACCACAACATTACTCCAAAAGTTGTGTTGAGAATTGGGAAGATGTTTTTGGTTCTGTAGAAAGATGGTGGACCTGGTTTCTTCCTGTTAATCAATTCGAATATAGTGATGACTTTATGTTATTGTCCTCTAGAAACACAGATAAAATGCTTTAGCTTTCATTATTTTTCATTGAACTTAAATACAATTAATACAGAATGAAGTCTAAAACCACAGAAAATTTCGATAAAATTGGCCAATTATTTGTAGATTATCTAAATAATACAAAAAGTCCAAGAAATATATGGGATTCTCTTAAGAAATTGCCTAAATCAGAAATACTAAACGAAAACATCATTAATAATCAAAACAATGATAAAAATATATCTTTGGCAAGAGATATTATGCAGTTATATTTAAAAGAAGCCGAAAAACTATATGATTCCAACATTTCTGAGTATAACAGGATAATATTGTTTTTTTCTCTGTATATATCTTGTTTAATTACCAAAGTGATTTTTAAAAATAATGTGAGTCATGTTATCTCTTTTGAGACCCAATCTAGGGTTATCGCCAATTCAAATAATATCAGAGCAGGATTTCTTGAGCAACAGACATCATCTAGTACTGATTCAAACATTTTTTTATGGAATCCGTTTGTTAAAGTTCCAAAAACAATTAAATTGATAGTTATTGTATCAATGATTCTTAATGATGAAGAGATAAAATCTTTTTTTGTGTGTATAGATACTTTTAGTTTATCATTGATTTCCAAATCAGAAGCTTTTAACTGGATATCGTCTTTAAATTATCAAATTGGTATGTATTTTAGGTCATTAGATCTTCCAGTTGAAGAGTTTCATATTTCCTACATGAAAACATGGTTTTTGCATTTCTTTCCAGGTGTGATCAATAAGATATTGTCACCAATATTCCTTATTAGAGCAAGATGCAATGAAACAATAATTTATAAAGAACCAATTGATATTGTTAACAGAAGCAGATTCATTACCAAGTTTGAGTATCCAAATTTGCATTATTTGTATGCAGCTGATATGAAAGCAGTATTATTTACGAATGCATATTTGAAAATGATAATGTACATTAAACATAGAGCTTTTGATGGTTTTGAAGTGATTCAAAGAGCATTGAAAGCTTTGTATGGGGAATCACATCCATCTATGGATAATAATTGTTTTGTTAAAGTTTTTTTATCTGATCTTAAGTCAATTGCTCAAAAATCGATAGCGATTACATTCACCAACTCGGAAAAACTACTTGGTTCAATTGATTCGCTCAATCCTGAATATCGTGTATTATTGAAAAGGCATCTTCGTCGATCAAATGTGAAAAAGTATATCATTTTGAATGATACTCTTTTAATGATTCCGGAATCCAATGCCTCTACTCTGATTCACAACTTTCTTCTCCCTGCTTTTCTAAGATTTGGTGTGAGTGATCAATTAAGGAAACTGCTTACATGTATAAAGAGTAGTTTTTATTGCACCATTAATACAGCGATCTCACTTTTCTATTACTCATTTTTGATGAAAATTGCTAATGAAATGTCAAATAATGAATTTCAAAATGATATATGGGATATTCTTGTGAATCATTCTCCTCCATATCCACAGTTATCATCAGGTATGACAAATGTGGATATACCAATTATATGTCTATGTAGGGCACTAAGAAGGGCCATAACTCCACTATCAAACCCTGACTTAAATCTTAAAAGCCTTTCAAATGCTGGAGATATCATTTTTAGAGTATCTAAGTCCAACCAAGGTCTCTGGCTTCGACCCTTGATTAATCCTTTTACAAATAAATGTTAGATGATATTTTATGGATGTCTTCACTGGTTTATCGAGATAATATTGAAGAATCTTATTTTTATAAGGTTAAAGAGAATCAAATTATAAGCTCTGAGGAAAGAATATTCGAGATAATTGGATTATTTGAAGAAATTGGTAATTTAAATATTCGAACAAAGGGTTTGATTTTGAATTTAATAGAAAAATCGACGTTTTTAAATGTTGGAAAAATTAATTTAATTGAAATAGTCAATAGATTAGTTCTGATTGATTATTCCATTGTTGATTCACCTATTGTTTTGAACTCATTTTGCCGTACAATTGGAAATATTGTTTGTATAGTGTATAAATCAATTGGTGAATTGCTGATAACTCCAACAAACTTTAGGAATGATTCTTTTGGAATCAATATTTTTATGAGTATAATACATCAAATGAAGGAAATGGTTAATGTTTCTTGTTCTATTCCTAATTTTGATCCGATTAAATCATTTAGGAATTGTTGTCTAGCTGAATTTATTAGTTATGCTTATGAGTACATGAATATTGACTCATTTTTAGGTATTTCTTTACTAAATGAATGTATAAGATATGGACAAAGAGAATATGATCTTGTTTCTCCAATTGTTTTAAGCGATTCCATTATAGAAATATTCATTATGAAGAATCCACTATGTGTAATAAGAGACAATATGAATACTGAGTCATTTATTCTGTTTGAAGCCATATTAAGATGTTTTTTGTTAATAATAAGGACAACTAATTGCCAACAGCTTAATAGTAGATTTCTTTTACCAGAAATTCAAATGTTAATAATAGATCTGATAAGGAATGAGAAAATTTTTGAAAACTTTATATATGTTTCTATTTTTTCTAAATGTATTGAAGCTATTGAACCAATATCAAATGATTTTCCTTTTGATACTATGATAGAAAACATTTTAAATGAAACGAAAAATGTATTTTTTGATCATTATAGTAATTCTCTATCTTTGATCAGTAGTATTATTAAATTATACAATAGATTTGTAGTTTACTCTAAATCTCATACTTTTGATTATCTTCTTATGGATCTTTTTCGTTCCATTATTGGTTTTCATATTGATATGATTCATGATTCAAAAAGCACAATATTTGGGGTACTTGATAACCCTGAGCATTTCATTAATGTTTTAAAACTTTTTTGGTGTAACATTGATGCTGATATCATTTTTGATATTTTCATGGATATCAATTATCAATTTGGAGATGAATCCGATCAATTAGAATGTGCTATTTTTGGGTTATGTTTGAACTCCATATTTATGAGTTGGACGAATCAAATAGATAAAGATTTTTTTATATCATGCATTAATAAAATTGTTAAGATTGTAAATGATCTTAATAATTTTTATACCGAGTTTGGTTCTGTTTTATTTGTGGAGAATGTTTACTTAAATCTTTTAATTAAGATAGTTTTGTTGTCATATTCTAGTATTACCATGAGTAATGTTTTTTCATTCTGTGATGTTCCCGAAGGATATGACTCTTTGTTTGATCTTATATTGAATCATTTTTTCATATGTCTTCATTACAATCAGACTATTCCTATTGTTTGTGATTCCATAGAATTACTTTTAAATGAAAGAAACTCAGAAGAATGGATACTTTCCTCCAATTTTCCAAAATTGATTATTGAATCATTTACTACTTTTCCTCAACATTCAAGATTTTTTTCCCTTGTATCAAGCTTGATACAGAGGGAACCTCAGCTATTCTTTTTGTTAAAAAAGGGTGTCTTCCCAATGAAATTAAGTAATAGCAATTATTTAAGTTTTATTGAGTTATATAAGCAATTGTTTAATCAGAATTGGGATCCAATCATCTGGATGAATATATATATAATGTTTACCGATCATTTTAATTCCCAATTCAAACTCTCCATAAATCCACACACGATTGATCTATATAGATCCATTGTTCACTCTTTCCCGAAACATTCTGCCTTTGATCATCTCAAAGGAGATGGATTTAGAGTCTTTTTGAATCTGTTTAATATACTGAGGAATTATAAAATTATTGGAGAAAACCATGTTGATACATTTCGAAACTTAGAGTATGTTACTGAATCTCTTAATTGTTTGTTAAAATGTCCATTTGGATCCATTGGAATCATGCAAATGTACAATGACAACTCCGTTTATGACTATTTTGTTAATATAATTAATACTGTCGAATCTCTGAGACCACACCAATTACTGAGATTTCCATCATTTCTTATTGCTTTTTCTGAACTAATATCAATACTATATCCTATATTCCGAAATCTAATACCTGCAAATCTGTATTCGTTTTTCATTGAGATGTCTCGATTCATGCTTTTTGGAGATAATCAACTTTTCAATAAAGGAATTCTCCTATCATTAGCACTAATAAGCAACAATTGTGTCTCAGATTTTCGAAACCATTTTGGCTTGGCTTTATCTGGCATACTATCAGGAAAAGACCCGTACTATGCAAGCTCTTTAGTTGAAACATTTATAGAGAATGACACCGATTTTGTATTCGAAGCTACAGCTCAGATATCAAATTCATATAGAGGATCGCAACATATAAGAAATATCAAAGAAATTATATCATTAATCTACTCCGATGACCTGCCATCTATTCAAAGATTCATCCAAATCCAAAATATTTGCAAATCATGCAATCTAAGAATTGATTTAATACCTTTTTTCGAACCATTTTATAATTCAATACATTAAACACTGTTATTTTATTTATTTAATTCATTTATTTGGTTTTTGATTTCACTAACTTGATCATTAATAACTTTAAGCCGGTTCATAAAACCTTTAACACGATTTTGGACCTCTGCATTATTATCAATAATTTTCTTTTCTAACGTTTGGATTAAATATTCTATATTTTGATAATCATCTTCTATTCTCTGGAGAAAGTTCTCTATATCTTGGACGCTCATTAAATAATGACAATTTATTAAACAGTTTATTTTATCGGAAAGAAGTCCTCGTCTTGTGTGACTCTATAATTCTCTGGTAGAGCTCAGCTGACAGTCTTTTCTTTCTATTTTGGGTGCAATAGTCTACTTCAAAGAGTCCGAATCTTTTTGAAGTCCCCTCTGTCCACTCATAGTTGTCTGTTATTGACCAATGAAGATACCCTAATAGTGGCACTCTTTCAGCATTAAGCTGACTCAGATGTTGAAGGGATTCTTTGAGAAACCACTGCCTTCGATGATCATCTTTGTCGGCAATTCCGTGTTCAGTTATCATTATTCCGAGTTTTTGTGGGTTAAGTGTATCATTAACCCATTTTGTAACACCAGCGAGCGATCCTGGTATCAATCCCCAACCAATATCACTTATTGGTAGATTTCTCTCTCCGTATGTCATAAATGGGAGCTTTTTTCCTCCAACAATTGACCATTCTCTCCAATCATATGATATAAATTGGACATAATAATGGTTAATGCTAATAAAATCGAGGGAGTTTTTGAGTCCTGGCACTTCTTCTTTCATCCACAAAAACTTCACAAATCCAGTATTGGCGGATTCTAAACCAATTCTATTGTACTGGTTGAGAATATGCGACAAAACTGTTTCAAAGAATGATGATGCATGCCTTGGTACAAATGGAACAATACTTTTAGCAAATGATACTTTCGAATTGGGATTCATGCGGTGAATTATCTGGTAAGCGATAGCATGGCACTTCATTAGGTTCACAATGGCTTTAAAAGCATCAGACAATGAACCCTTTCCTGGAGGATGAACACCACCTAAATATGACGCAGCCACAAAGCCAACAGGTTCGTTTACAGTGTGATAATAGGAACACACATCATAAAGACCAGATACTGTAAAATCTGCAAAATCCGAAAACTTTGAAACAAACTCATTTCCGGCAACACTCCCCCTTTCTTCAAGCCATGAAGGATGCTCAAAATGCCAAAGAGTTACCAGTGGCTCAATCCCCAAAGATCTCAACTTAATGCACATGCTGCGATACACAAGAAGTGCATCTTTATCAAAATGCCCTGGTGATGGATTCAGTCTTGACCATGACACACTAAAACGATAAACCTGGCACCCAATTGATTGTGCTAGTTCCGCATCTGTTAGATATCGAGAAAAGCCATCACACTTTATTCGATCATCAGGACAGCATGGTTGGCCATTCTCGTTCATTTTTTGAGACCAAATATGCCAATTGGATGGTGGAACATTGCTCTCCACTTGAAAAGCAGATGAGGCAACACCGAATAAAAATTGCGAAGAAAAAACCGGATCTGCATCTGGAGGAGAGCGCGTTGGATAAGTAGGAATATATTTCATCATTTTATTTCGAATAAAAACTCTAAGGAATAAAATGATAGCAAATACAACAATCCAAAAAACAAATCCCATTATGACACTTTTCTTTATTAAATAACATTATTTCCGAATTATTAGGGACTTGGAAGGGCCTCTTTTATCCCTTGCCTTGTATGAAAGTTTAAGTTTCTGGCTCCTAATTGAAGGTGAGCTCAGGTAATGTGGTGTGATAATAATGGGATTCTTCTCTTTATAGATTTTGTGGGGTTGGATATTCCTTTCTTTTATATATGGGTGCTGTAGTAGTAAATCAATTGTAGGTCGATTACAAGGTCTTTGATTAAGGCATAAGATAATAAGTTGATACACAACAAAATCGCTGTTTTCGTGATAGGGTATTTTGCCTTTAAGTATTTGATTTTGGATGTTAACTCTTTCATCCCCCTCTTCTTCGTATTCCCATGGAGAACTCCCTGAAGACAATACATATAAAAATATCCCTAATGACCAAATGTCGGCCTTTCTCTTATCCAAGCATTCGCCAAGAATGACTTCTGGAGCTGTATAGTCTATTGTACCATGCAAAGATCCACTGATTTTTTGGATACTTGTCTCGCAACATCCGAAATCACCCAATTTGATGTTGTGGTGCTCGTCCAAAAACACATTTTCTGGTTTTATATCCATGTGAGCGATCCCTTTTGAATGCAAATATGACAAAGCGCGACACAATTGTGAAAAATATACTCTAACTGCCCCCTTATTGTAAAAATTACCCTTTTGAACCCATCCAAACATATCTCCCAACTCGCAATACTCTAATATAACGATAATAACATGGGTCATATAAATAACTTGATGCATTTCTACAATATTTGGGTGTTTCAAATACTGATGAACCCTTAATTCCTGCTCAAACTGTAAAATCAAATCTTTCTCCATTAAATGCTGTCGAGAGACAAACTTCGCTGCATAAAAAACATCTGTCTGAACATCTACAACCTTATAAACAACACTATTTCCGCCCCTTCCTATCTCTGAAACACACTTGTATCCATTAAATGATGATGGAATAGAAAACTTAAAACCATTTTGGGTTGTTGCGGTGATCATTAGAAATATATCTCTCAGAAACATTTTGAATACTTCCGATTATATTTGTTGGTGTTTTTTCAATTATTTTTATACTTTCATTGAATTGATACTTCGAACAATCAAAAGTAGATTCGGTTAGTTGGAAGACGATTAGGAAAAGTGGAATTCACGTTTGTTTTGTGAGAAAATGAATTTACGTATCTGTGAAAAAAAATCTATATTCTGCATGAAATAAAATTCCCAAGGAATTCTTGAACATCATAATGTCCGTAGTCCACTGCTAAATTATATGGGGTTTTTCCACTTTGATCTTTTTCATTAGGTTCAGCACCATAACTAATTAGGTATTGAACATCTATTAGATGGCCATATTTTGCGGCACAATGAAGAGGAGTTAACAAAAAATTCATAAATTAAATATTCTATTTTTTGCATTAATATTTGCTCCATGGGTTAGAAGGTACTCAGTGACATCATGATGGCCATTCAAAGCAGACAAATGTAAGGGAGTCTCCTTGATTATCAATCAAAGACATAATCTTCGATAGCATTCACATCAGCTCCATGGCTAATAAGATACTCGACAGTACTGAGATGGCCATTGAGTGAAGCAAAATGCAGAGGAGTAAAATTTCCTAAACATATCGAATGGATACTTGCCCCGTTCTTTACAAGTAGCTCGACAATACTAAGATGTCCATGCTCAGACGCTATGTGAAGAGGAGTTCTCTGGAAAACATAATTAACTCCCAATTGTCAATATCATTAATATTAGATCCTTTCCTTATTAAGTATTCAACCACATTATAATGACCTTTAAGCAATGCCAAATGAAAAGGCTTCCGACCATCAGAATCTTTGGAATCAATGTCGGCACCATGACTAATCAGATAATCAACAATAGTAACATGACCATTATATGCTGATCTATGGAGAGGAGTTCTCATAAAAACCAATGATTAACCATTTCATCTTGAGAATGGATATCAGCCCCATGATTAACAAGATAATTAACAATACTGAGATGGCAATGTTCTGATGCCAAATGAAGAGGGGTAACACTTGATCCCCAAATATTCCCCTTGGCATTGATATCAGCTCCGTTTTCGATCAAATATGCTACCAATGAGAGGCGGCAAAAAACTGAAGGAATGGCAACATTTCCATTTAACGAGATTATCTCTGCATTATTTAGGCGTATTAGATTAGAAACTCCACTAGAAAGAATCGAAAACCTTACTTGGTTATTAATATAAAAATTATTCATTATTATATGCTTAAAACACTTGATTGATCCAAAGAAACCGGAAAAAGACAACAATTCCAGTGATTCTGGTTTTCTGCTCCATTCAAATGGACTCCACTTAGCCATATTATCATCTGAAATGTTAAAAATCCTGAATACATCAATATCATCGTATTTAAGGCAATACTCTATACTATTATCAACAAACCCATGTTCAATCATAAAATCGATCTCAGTTTCATTCTCAAAGAACGAATCATCAAAAAAGTATGGTTTAATCTTAGTCTTAATAAAAGTATCAAAATTACTTATCTCTTTCCGAAAATAAAAGCAAAGAATATATGAATTTCGCCCATGTAAAAAGGGTTCGATCTCGGAAAACGTGAAAACCCCTCTCATGAATAATCGATAAATCAAAACCGGGCACTCATTAATCATATTTAATATTTTTTGTCGGAAATCATTATTCTTACAAAACACATCACATAACCTTTCTGATTTTAATATATCAAAAGGACGAAGAGATGGCAACTTAATAATCCTATCAGCCAAATAGTCAATATCGGATAAATCATATGTTATTTCCAACTCATCTCCATATAGATAATTCTCAAGTGCAATTTGATTCTCCATTATTTTACAAAAAATTTGAAACAATATAAATAAAAATGAAATATAAAACCCATATTTCATATTCACTTTGCGATATGAATTTGGTTATTGGGCTGTAAAAGGAGGTTTGGGTACCCTTAAACGAAAGCCCGGTTTTGGTGAACATCCATTCGATAGATTTTTTTTGTTCCTATACGAATAATGTAACTCACAGTCCTAAAAAGGCTTATTAACCATTATTCGATCCACTCAAACGTTTCTCCCTTTCTCTTCCCAAACTTGTGTTAATTCATTTATCTCCAGAACACCTATTGACAATCATCATGTCCTCGCCCAAATTTTCAAATATTCATCAATTTTCAAAACAATATGTTTCCAATAGTTCCTCTAAAACACTACAGATAAAAAATATGGTTTCCATGATCTCTTTATAATCAACCAATGAATCACATATTCATTTTTATTCATTCACATGATTCTCTCCAAAATATCCTTTCTTCATCCTGGTACCCTTTAAACCTGAGCTTGATAACAAAAAAAATCTAATGAATGTGGCTTTTAATCCTCTTCGTATTTATTGTCCTTGACTCTTGAGGAATTCAATAACATTCGAATCATTTACAGCTCCCAATGGAGTTTTTCCATCCTTGTTTTTGTCATTTATATCAGTTTTTGATTAACTAGGTATACAACAACACTAAGATGACCATTATCAGCAGATAAATGAAGAGGAGTCCAATTATATTCATCTTTTGAATTTATATAAGCTCCTTTTTCTATCAAGAAATCTAACAATTCTGATGATTTGCAAATAAGCTTTGGTGTTATAAATTGTGGAATAGATCTAAACAACCACTGCATACATCTATTGATAATACTTTCTCATTGATCGCAAATCCTTTCATTAATAGATGCTGAATGAACTTGATGGGACCAAAAAAAGATAACAATTCAAGAAAGTCTGGCTTATAACTCCACTTAAAAGGACTCCATTTAGCTTTGCATATATATTTACCACAAAATATGATCTCTAAAAACTAATCATATTTCATTTAACTGACTTAAATCTGTGCGAATTTGATGTACTAATCTGTCTAATTGTTTGGAAAGTGTATTTTTTCCAAATATGCCTTCAAACAATGGTTTCCCTCTATAAAGATTACTAATGTCCCTGTTTAAAAGGCAAAACATGATAAAATCTTCCATTCCTTTTTTCAGATTTTCGTCATCGCACTCTTTAACAGCCTCTATTAAATATTTTCCTTTGGAATCTTTAAGCTTCAATAGTCTTTGGTTCGCTTCTATAGCCCCTGATAATCGATAAAAATTATCATTGCCACCTTTTCGAATCATGTCTAAAAATTTTTGTGTATATAAACTCCAACCAGATCGAGATGTAATTGGTCTATTGTTTTCATTTTCATGAACAATTCCATCTTTAGTAAATAAGAATGAATAATATGGAATGATGCAGGTTTCATAGACTTGACGGGATGTTTGTTGCATTTTAGAAATAAAGTAATTGTGTTTGCTTGTCGCAACACAAGAAAACAATTTACATTTATCACCAATAGCAGATTGAGGAAATTCCACAAAATCAACCCAATTTCTTGGATGACCATATTTTCCGCCGCCAGGAGCACTAAATATTGCTCCACAAAAATTTTCTTGGCTTAGTCTTATAACTGTTGGAAGCCACTTCGAACAACCTTTATCTTCAGCGCCGTGATGAGGATTCATAAAAAGATTTATGTGACGCAATAAATCTCTATTTCTGGAGCTTATTGTAGAAATGATTTCTTCATGACTATTTTCTTTCTTTCTGTTTAAGAAATTTTCTGCAATGACTTTATTGTTTGCAGTAGATTTGTTAGGATGTCCGAGTATTCCTTCAAGTGTATCACCCGTTGCATCACCAGTGAAAAGAACAGTACTTCCGTTATGCTCAAACGTGAAAACCAAACTTTGATTGTTTTTTTCTGATGGATGTAAAAGTCCATTTATTGGTATAAGGAATTTAAAGCTACCAGAACCTAATGTTTGATTTAAGTTTTGTTGAATTTCTGAAATACTGAGACCACTGGCTTGATCAAAGTCTTCAATTGAAAGTTCGCCCCTTAATTTTCCTAATTGTCGATTTATTTCTTCTATAATATCATTAATTTCTGGTTTGTTTATACTGTTATGTTGTTCAGCTGATATTTTTCTTATTCTTTGAATAGCTTTGCATTCATTATTCGAATCAAATCCGACTAAAAAGCTATTTAGTTCTCTTTGAATTCTACTTATTTCATTCAGTTTTTGATCTTTTGTAGGGTATACTTCGTCATAAAGCAAAAAGTTTCGTAATCCAATATTTCGTTTCAAAATATTAACTTTTTTCCATTCACCAAACTTTTTGTTTCCTCTTTTCGGAGTTTTGTAAAAGAAAAAACTATGAGTTGTTGGAAACTCATTTAATTCTTGGCTACATTTGTTAAATAAACCATGTGTATTTTCTGCTGTTCCACCTAAGTAAAAATCTATTTGAAGCGCGGGTAACTCATTGCCTCGTTTTTTTGATATGATTTTAAGTAACTCTGGAATGTAATTGTAATGATCCTTATCTTTGTGTGTTACGATAAAACTTAGTTTTTCCAATCCTTTTATGTAATCTTCTTCATTATCCAAAAAAGTCCTTTTGGACTTTTTTGATGATTTTCCAGCATCAACTACAACCATTCCTTTTTCGCCCATAAGAAAAGTTCTGTTGCCTGAGCCAACGTTTTCTACAACGAATCTTACCTCATTTGGACGCAAAATCCCTAAATTCTTAACATCAAACTCTTTAACTAGAATTGTAGATGGTAAATAATGTCCACTAAATAACTCTTCACCGCATTCGCTATCGCTAGAATCAAAATCTGATTTCATTAATAATATAAACAACACAATTAAAGCTTTTGTTAGTTTAAATATGAAGAAAGAATCAACCAAATAAGGAAGTAATATTGGTGAGATTACTAAAGAATTTGCGAAATAAGTTGACATGTAGGAAACTATTGGAAATCCATTTTTTGATGGTGCTCCAATAATTTGATTGAAGAATCTTTTTCTTAAATATCGTTCAATAGTTTAAATGATGAATATTCATTGTATGAGAGTGAAGTGGGGTTAAAATTGTTATGTAAGTATTACCATAATAGATGCGATATAGTGTTACTGGTGAATTGTGTTGGTTTGACTTTTGGATTGTTTGGATTTCTTCATGGTACTTATAATGTCCAAAAACTTCAATCAAGATTCTTCAGAAACAGATCATGTAATTTTTTATGAATACAACTTTGGTTTGAACATGATCTGGTTCTAATTCGAAGAAATATCATATTATTATTAAATCAAATTGCTAGGCATTAGCATTTTTGGACATATTTGAATTGGAAGATAATGAATTTAGATTAACATTTCCGAAATGTTGTATATTTCATTCAACATTTTAATGTTATCATTCGAATTGCTATTATCAATGAATTTATGGGTTTTTGCTTATTGAATAAATTTCATACGATTGAATTGACTCTATTATCGCTAATGCATCAAATGAACATATTGATTTGATTGAATTCCCTTATTGCATTGACATTATTTTGAATTTCTTTCATTTGATCATAAATGTCTGTTTCATCGTGAGATTTTATTATTTGCTATCTATACATATTTTTCCATTTTTCAAATTTTTAGTCCAAAGAAAAAGGTATAATTAAACAATCTGATTTTGATTCAGCGTATTTTTCGTATTGGATACCATGGATTTGTTGTTTTAATCAAATTGAGTTTTTCATTTATGATTCAAAACAATCAAGCCAAGCATTTGAAACACTTTCATATCATCCAAAAGTTAAATACCTCTCGAGATCAAGTTCCCAAAAAATTAAATCCATATCCTCAATTGTTGTGATGGGCATCAAAAAATGAAGCTTTGATAACACATTAGGCTTCTTTGAATCATTTGGATTAACAACACTTTCAAAATTAATGATGTATGAATGTCAAAATGAATTATTCTCTATCGAACTCATAAAAATATTTAATACATGTATGAGTTCGAACTATTGCTCTTCTTTCATGATCAATTCCACAACTCTATATCCAATATCCAAATCTAGAGTTCCTTTAGCTAATTTAAGCAATTCTAAATCATCTTTTGCTTGAGTATTAACCTTTTTTAAATTTCTTATTCTTGATAATAACTTTGATGTTTCTTGAAATATTTCGAAACTTGTAAGATTTTTTGGATCTTTAAACCAATTTGAGTCGTTTTCGTAAAATCCATCTATTTCTGGGTCGACAATTCTCCCAATAATTCTCTCGTTGTCAAGGAGTTGTCTGCAAAAAGGGGTTATTAATTTTTTATATGTTGCCGTAACACCTGTAGAGATTTTTTCGCACAATTCATCGTATTGTCGGGAGGAAAGGGAATCTTTGAGAATATTGTCTGCTTTGGAATTCATTTCTATAAGTTTACAAAACAAAAATGGAGTCACTTCTATGTTCTAGTAACAAGCCAAGAGAGATAGTATCAATGATGAAAAAGTCGTCATCTCTAACGGAATTCCTTAAATCAATACAAAAATTAGACTTTTTACCGAAAGAAATATTAGTCCCTCTAAATGTATTGTATTCATTTGATGATGACAGACTTTTTGTTTTTACTAGATCAATATTACATAAAATAATAAATGAATTAATTAAAAACATAGAAGATAATCCAACCACAATATCTGAAATACTTATTGAGGTTCAAGATTATCTACATTATAAAGAACTCCACAGATTATACAACGCGATTGCAGAAAAATATAATGGACCATTTCCTGAATCATTTTTATGGCAAATATCCCAACTTGATGTCATAAGATTCGGAGAAACATTCACATCAAATGAGGCAAGATCAAAAATATTTATGCAGTCCAAGTTCTTATTTGAGAGATGCATATTCCATTATGTTAACATGTTTATCAACGATCCTGTCCTTTTGGATGCTTTATTTGTTTCGACCACTTTGAAAGAGGGAGATTTGTTGCCAAAAATTCATTCAGAGATTTGCTCAATCATCTCACTAAAACTTATTGAGCAATGCTCTGACCAAAATGAGCTATTCATCCATATGCATAATATATTATTAGATTTTTGGAAAAAGACTAGGAATCCGCTGGTTAGCACACTCAGACTTCAAGTTTCATGGGATATTGAAGCAAATCCGAGATATTTTGACCCTTTTAGGGAATTTTCAAAGAATATTAAATCATATTTGGAATGTAAACAAATTATGCGATCATTTGAAGTTGGTTTCCCTGATGTGTTGATGATTTTATATTCCCCAATGTTTCGCTCACTTTTAATTAATCAATGTTGTTTTTTGCTACAAAATGTAATAGATGAAATACCTTTCAAGATTCCAAGATTTCCTGAATTAATTCGTTCATTTTGTCCATTGAATGATATTAATGATGTTGAAGATTCAATTAATGATATAATGTCATTAGTGATCAGTAATAAAATATCTCATCCTGGAAAAAGTGAAATTGAAGCTGATATCAAAAAAATGTGTTCTAAGAATGAAGAAATTGCAAATATGATTCTTTCTGTTTCTTTGCGGTTTGCAAAAGATAATGAATCATTGCGATCTATTATTGTATATATTGTTAACAATGCCAAAAAGATCATATCTATTCCAGACAGCATTACTCTATTCAGCTTGTATAATTTCATTATGAATGACACTCTTCTTGATGAAAATATACATGAATTAGAACAATGGCTTATTCAAGATCATACATCAATTAGGTTTCTATTAGTTATTATTAATGAAATTGTTAATCAAAAAAGGATGATTCAAGAATGCTATAGTATTGTCCAAGAACTTAATTTGAAGAGAGAAACATTACCTTATGATGTCAAAGCTGTTTTAGGGAAGATTGATGAAAGGATTAAAACACTTGATTAGAACGGTTAACAGTTACATTTTTTTGTACTTTTTGCTGGTTGAGAAACGGTTTATTTACAAATAATTGATAAATCTACATTTTCGATTGAATTAATTATGACCAAAAGTGACACTCAATGGAGGGATACCCAAAGGAACCATTACCTCAATCAAAGATTTCCGCTTTTAGCAAGTTGGAGGTACAAACAGTATGTGGATTACCAATTCTTCCAATCCGCGAAACAATAAAGAAAGCCACAACACCAGAGTTTGATATAATTGATGAAGCCCTATTCCACATCAGGACCAACATTTTCATGAGAGATTTCCCCGCTAAGTCTGGTGCTGATCGCCTTATTATATATTTAACATTTTACGGAATGAAATGCTTGAAAGCTATTTCTAAGACACCAAAAGATAAGAAGAAATGCCAACTTGAACTCGATGGTTGGAACTTAAAGCCATTCCCAATTCCAGGAGATGGTGGTTTTGTTATTGATTCTTATGTATCTAACCCTGAAACTGAAGCTGAAAAAACCATTTTGAAAGACTACTTCAAGAAACTAAGAACTGAAATGGGCAACCGATTAATGGAAAGGGTTTTTGGAAAAGGTAATGAGGCTGATAAGTGGTGGATTTGCTTTGGGAACCGAAAGTTCCTTGAAAAGGAAATGACTAATTAAAACATCAATCAATACATCAAGTTATTTACATCAGGCCGATAGCCTCAAGGAGTGTATCATCCTTTTTTTGGGATGCTGATCCGCTTGGAGTCTTTTGTGTGTATTTGATGACTGGGTCTGATAGCTCGCAATTTTCTTCATCTATTTCTTCTTTGAATGATACTTTCATTGATGCCTTTCTACTGATTGGGGATTTGATTTTATTACAAAGGTGTTCTATTTCATCGATAGACAAAGACTTTTTCGGTTTTGTTTCCATTTCAAGGTATGATGATAACAAATCAGTTACCCATGAAACCGGAACAATTTTTGTAGAGTTTTTTTGAGCTTTCTCAATGATTTTTTCATCTTCATGATCCATTATCAGGAACTTTGCTCTGTTTGCATAAATCATTGTGACAATTGCACCCAAAGTCCTTAAAATATCTATTATTTCTGACCTTGAGTCTTTGTTGATACAATCAACTACAATGTGGGTACCTGAAAGATACATATTGTGCTTATGTAATCTCAAGGGTTTGAATATAACAGAATGGTCATATGGCAATATTTTTTTCTTGGAAATGCATTCCCAAACCCAAAATTGAGTAATGTTATTAGATGACTCTTCAATATATAAAGAAGGGACTATATTGATGCTTGAATCAGCTTGAGTATTGCCACCATGGCATTTGATTGCTTCGATTATTAAGCCTCTATTTTCTATCTCCAAATGAACCGAAAAATCAAGCCCACTAAACACTAATGGGGTGATATTTGGGTGCACTTGATATGTATTAAGTATGTATTTCTCAAAAGATATGGGTGAAGCATAGTGCTGAAAAACCCATTCTTGATGGATTATTGGAATAGCTTCTGTTAAAGCTATCCTTGTTTTAGGTGTTAAAGTAATTCTCTCTGAAATAAGACAATTCACTGAATCATCTAAACTATCTTTCCATATACCACCGCAGCCAACAATAATAGTTTTTAGCTTTTTTTGAATACTTGGGTGTATATCAGTGCTCGAAAACACCAAAGTTCTGAATCTAGGAACAACATATTTGTTGAAATCTGGGATTAGATTAGTATTATAACAATCCTCGATGAATTCTTCGGTAAGAACAGGTATTCCCTTATTATAAAAATTAATTGATAATGGAAGTATAAGATTTGGAGAAATAATAATATTAGCATTATCATTGTTATCATGTTTTAGAACTATTCCTCCCAAAGCCAATATTTTCCTTACAAGAACAATATAGACCTCTTTTTCGTATCCGATTAATGCAAAACGATAAGATTTAAATATGCTTGATATTCGTTGATACAAATGGTTACTAAAAGAAAATTCATTTCGCTTCACTCTAAGTAAATCATGGAAGTATTCCCAAGATACATAATATATATTTGTTCCTAAGTGTTCTTCCACATCCTCTTTGGTTCCAATATGAAGGGTTCCATCTTCGCCAAAATTATTACTTATAACAAACCCAACAAATGTAGATCGTATTATATTCACAATATGGCAAGATTTTTCATCCAGGTTTTTTGATATCCAGAACTTTTTGGGCTTAAACATATGAAATGGGCTATGTTTTTCATTCATTTGATTTGCCCGCCAAATTTTCCGGTTTGAGGAATCCTCAATAAAAATTAAAATTGCATTGTTTAAATCTCACTGTAAGACTATCTGTATATGGAGACTTGAATGATATTAGATTTCTAATGTTGTGCATTTTTTGTTTTTTGTGTTTTTATAATATTACATTAAATGATATTGTATTTGGAATATGGAGTGGGAAAAAAATGATAATGAAAAGAGTTCTTCCCTTAGCAAAAACTTGGCTACAATTATTTCCACATTTTCATATTTATACAGACTACATCTTAGATGAAGAGATTGAGGCCATTACGAATTCTTCAAGTCATATTAATATTACTATTCATTCAATACCCACGACTGGACATCATTTGATAGGTTCACCATTTGATGATGAATGGAATCATGCCCAAACTCGGCATTTAATTGCTATTGATGACCTTTATCAGCAAAATCCAAACAAAAAGTGGTATTTTTTGGGTGATGATGATACTTATATTTACCCGAATAATATATTAACGCACTTGCAATCGCTTGACTACACTTTGCCTCACGTATATGGGTTTTTATTTCTTTCTTTCCATGATTTAGAAATTTTTTATTTGAATAATAATTCCCACTATTTTGCTCAAGGTGGAGCAGGCATTTTCATTTCCCAAGCTATGATGAAAATTGTTGGTGACAATTTGTTGAATTGCTCGAAATACTATGACACATACAACTTTGCTAGTGATATGAGACTATCTGCTTGTATTGAAAAAACTGCCAATGATAAGAATATTACATTGCCAGGATTATACTTTTTTCATTGCAATGATGAGCTACATGGTGATATCCCTGAAAAATCATCTGAAAAAACTAGTATTGCTAATCCAACTGTAACATATCACCATGTTGTCCCACCAATGACTTATCATTTATGGAATTCTAGTATTAGCATTTGGAAAAATGATGATGTTGATGTATATGTTGATTGGGGTTCTTATTCAACAAGCATATTCTATAGTGACATATCTTTTTGTGGAAACCGAGCCAAAATTTATTGGGGATATAAAATTATTTTTGGTTCTGATGATATGGATGAGCCTCTTTTGTCTTTATCGCAACCTGAACCAATTTTTGGAAAAAATCAGTCTTCGATTCCCATTATGTATAAACAAAGTTTTCAAAAAGGAATCACATTAAAGTATATATGTGATGAATCTCTTTCTGCTGTGGATATTCTTTTTGATCACTTTTTGGTTGGTGAAGAAGAAGGAACTGCATTTAAAGTTTTTTGTCAAAAACCCTCTTATTTTCTTCACAACAAAGCAAATGTTCAACATTTAGCAAAAAATATCGATGAATGATAATCAAAGATCAAATGTAATATAGTGCTTTGCATGATTATGTCTGTAAATACAAATGTGCATTAAAAATAAAATAGCTAGAACGCTTAATATAATAATGGTTTTTTTATTAATGAAGAATGCAGATAATCCTGATACACCAATGATGCAGTTTTTCGGAAATAGTGTTCATTCTGATTCTGTTTCTTCTGTTTCACTTGGCCATAGATCTGGAAAGGTTTACTCGAGTATTGGTAACGACAAAATGGTTCTTTTTTGGTCAATCTTTTCATCTGACCCTTGCACTAGTATAGGTCCATTTTCTTCGAGTGCAACATTTTGTCAATTTAATAAAGGTGAGGATCTCGCTATTGTTGGTTATAACAGCGGGTGTTTTTCACTATTTGATATAAATTCCCAAAAAACCATTTCTTGTTGGGATAATAATGGAAATAGTCTAACACACGGGCTTTTTCATGCCAGAATTGAAGATTTTGTTGCATCTTGTGATATTAATGGGAATCTTATGATATATTCCACAAGGTCTCAAAAACCCATTCAACAATATCATGTCCACAAAGGAAAAATAAATGATATGAAAATGTCTCCACAGGGAAATTTAATTGCTACCTGCTCAAAAGATGGAACAGTGCAAATCATTGATATAGTATCAGGTCAACCCTTCTCCAAATATAGAGATTCCAATTCATATGTTTCTTCTTTGGATTTCCATCCAATCAATCAACATATTTCTTTTGGATTTTCTAATAAGGTGATAAAAGTATTTAGTGTTGATGACTATGAAGAAATATCATCAATGAACTCATATTCTGGCGATCCTGAGTTTATATCTTTCTCTCCTTGTGGTAGAACACTGTCAGTTGTATCAAAATCTTCATTATCAATATTCCAAACATATAATTCGTCACAAGCTGATTTTATTCCTTTACATTTCTCGTCTCTATATGATGTATCTGTTTTTGATTCATGTATTGAAATTGCATCTTCAAATGATAATATACCCATCGTGACCATTGTATCAACCTCCAACATGAATTGCAAAAAAGAGACTTCAACATTTACCACACAAAAAACATATAATAAGAAAAAAACCAACAATAGTAAGATTGTAGAAATCCAAAGGTTGTTTAATGAAAATAGGGAATCATTCTTATCAATCATTAATGAGAATTATCAAACAATATCCAAGATTCGAAATTATGTTAAATCAAAGGGGATTGGATATATGATAAATATGCTAATAGATGCAGATGAGAATACCATTTTCATTGGATTAAAATTGATTAATTCCAACAAAAGCATTATCCGTGATTCCAATGTTTGTTCAATACTTAGACTCTCAGTCATGAACTTGGAATATTTTCCAGAGATTTGCATTGAACTTATAAATCACATTGAAAGTGCCTTTATAAATGAAAGCAGAGCCATTGTCCCAATCATTCATACAATTGAAGACTGTTTACCATTTTTAAAATCATCACCCCAAGAGAATCACAAGCACATTGTTCATACCTTTGAGAAACATATCCATAATAGATGAAATTGTTGTATTTGAGGATGACTTTATCTTGTTCATTATAATTATTGATATAGTTCCTTTGATATTGATCAAATACTCTCATTATACTCCAAGAATTGCTATACCACACATCGTGTGACAATAAAAAAAATTGTTTTATGACGACTATCACAGATAGTTTTTCGACAAGGCAAAACTTTTCTTCGGCCTCGGGGGCTATTTTTTTGAATAATTGTATGTTTTTATGTTGTACATCTTCTTTGTTAGGAGGTGCTTTTTATATATCCAATACGAATTCTGATTTGTACCTAAATTCTTGTTCATTCTATAATTGCTCAACTACTTCAACATTAAATAGTGCTGGTTGTGGATTTGTTAAAGTCAATAATATATCATTCTTTAGGGTCTGCTGTTATTATTGCTACACCTTAGATGGAGGCTCATCTTTTCGGATTGAAGGATCAAACTATGCTAAACTAGACATGTTTTCTTACGCATTTTGTTCTCCGTCATCTTTTCATTGTGAACAAGAGTCTTTTTTGATTTATTGTTATACATCTATCACGAATGGAATCAACTCATCAAATAACTATGCTAGGCAATCATCTAGTGCTATTGCATTCTATACTACTAGCTATTCTACAATTTACTATTCTAACATTGCCCACAACTCAAAATCTGAAGAATATGGTCCCATTAGAACTTCTGTATGTGGAGCTGGTTTTTCATATTGCAATTTGATCAACAATACAGGCCTAGGACTTATAGACTTAAGCCCTGAAAGTGTTAATACACGAATCGACTTATTATCTTGTATAATTTTGCAGAACAAGTTTGTTAAAATGTTTCGAGGTTGCACATTGTTCACTCCCACTATGGTAAATTGCTTCTATCAGAATCCTAATCAAACAATAATATCATCTTCTGGTTGTTTAATGAAAGAGACTAATTCTTACACTCTTAACCTGTTGAGTACAGGATATTGTTATGTAACCCCGATTTATACACATCAAAGAGTATTATCGAAAACTAACCTGTTGTTTTTGCTTAGTCAAATCCAATTCTTCATTTAAAAGCTATACAAACCATATCATTATTAGTAAATTAAATAGCATAATGTAACATCTTCTGATAAGAAAAAAATAATTGTTGGCATCATTCATTTATTAAATTCAAAAGGATTGTTGTTATGTAGAAACTGCTGGGCTTTGGATAAGTTTGGCACAAGTTTTCGGGTTTCAAAGAATTAATACATTGTCCTGTTGATAACTTTAGCTGAATTGCTGTAGTAGTCATAAATAAATTGATTCCTTCAGAAACAAAGACTTTCATTGAATAATCTGTATCAAATATGTTGTTTTTGAAATATAATACTCCAGATCCAGAGGTGATTTCTGTTATTTTATTTTTCTCAAATATGCACTCCTCATATCTAGTTGATTGATCTGCTGGTCCACTAAAAAGATGCAAAGCAGAAGCTGTATTATTAACAACAACCCAGTTCAGAAAATGCAGGACAACATCTGGATAATGCGTCCTGAGGACATTGGTACTTGAACCTGACTCGATATTAAAAAACCTAACAATAATATTATTTGATTTTGCAAATACCATTGCAAATTCATTTTTAGAGGGCATACAATTCCTCGAATTATTATTGTAATAAGAATACACTCTTTCAGTTCCGCCAATGTGAGACCCATAAAGCGAAACATATTTCCCTCTATTAGTTTCGGCTTCAACACTGTGATTGTAACTTGTTTTCTTAACCGTATATGCATAAGTGCAGATTTGAAAACTTGTGGCATCACTTTGAGAACAGCATTTATGAAAACATAAGTGGGTAAACTCTACTGTATCAGCATTAAAAATTGAAATACCGCCTGCAGAACTACTATAGAATGTTGTGGAGCACATATAAAATAATACATTATAAAGTTTGATATTGGCTGTTCCACAATCGAAAAATGCAGCACCACCTCTTTGATCATTATCAACATGGGAAATGACAGAGTTTCTTATTGTATAGTCTCCACTAACAGATTTAACATATCTTTGGCCTTCTGAATAAGCATTTTCAACAAGTAGTGATCTTAGGAGGAGAGTCATTTTTACAAAATTATATTTAATATTTTTATCACAATCGACAATAATGAACTGTCAGAACCTATTGCCTTGAAGTACTATTAGATGATGATAATATAGAGAGCTAAGAGGTAGACCAATAGGTATATTCACATATTTTACAAATGAACACACCACATATTGTGTATATGATCTCATACTCTTACATAAGCCAGCAGGCAAACTTTTTGTATGTGTAGGTACATTTGAGGATTCACACATCTTTCTTTTGTAGACAATGTTCAGAGATAACTATGCACTGTGAAACCTAAGCCCTCTTTTTGTCAAAGGTTTGTGTTTTTTACACTTTTCTATAATGAATTCTGATATCAAAAAAAAATAGAAAATGACTTTTAATCCTTATTTGATTAAGTGTCCTCCTTTACTCTTAAGGAATTCAATAACGGCCAATTTCTCATTTTTATAATCTTCTGAATCATTAGATCCTTCATCTTCTTGGCTTGCTAATCCCAAAGGCGTTTTTCCATCTTTTGTTTCGGCATTTATATCAGCTTTTTGATTAACTAGATATTCAACAACATTAAGATGACCATTTTTGGCAGCTAAATGAAGAGGAGTCTCGTTAAATATCAAAACTCAACCTTATCGGTTACCACATTGATATCAGCTTTTTGATTAACTAGATATTCAACAACATTAAGATGACCATTTTCAGCAGCAAAAAGAAGAGGAGTCTCATTAATTGAAAAAACTGAACATATTTAGATTTCGCATTTATATCAGCTTTGTGATTAACTAGGTATTCAACAACACAAAGATGGCCATATTGAGCAGTTAAATGAAGAGGAGTCCAATCAAATATTAAAACTCAACACGTGCACTTTTTGCATTTATATCAGCTTTTTGATTTACTAGATATTCAACAACACTAAGATGACCACGGCAAGCAGCCCAATGAAGAGGAGTCTCATAGAATATAATAACTTATCACCTGTTTTTTTTGCATTTATCTCAGCCTTTTGATTAACAAGATATTCTACAATACTCAGATGACCACGGCCAGCAGCATAATGAAGAGGAGTAGTTATATAAATCAAAACACAACTTCTTCTTTTATTGCTTGAGAATAAGCTTTAAGATTAACTAGATATTCAACAATACAAAGATGTCCACTTGAAGCAGCCCAATGAAGAGGAGTTAAATTAAATATAAAAACTCAACACAATTTTCATTTGGTCTTGTATCATCTTTCTGCTTAACGAGATATTCAACAACACTAAGATGACCATTTTCAATAGCTGAATGAAGAGGAGGATAATCAAATAAAAAAACTCTTTTCTATCATTATTAGCATTAATATTAGCTTTTTGATTAACAAGATATTCAACAACACTAAGATGACCTTTTTCAGCAGCAAAATGAAGAGGAGTGTTTTTAAATATTAAATCTCATAATTTTTGCTTTTTTCATTAATATCAGCTTTTTGATTAACAAGATATTCAACAACACTAAGATTACCATTTTGAGCAGCATAATGAAGAGGAGTCAAATCATCCACAGCTTTTGCATTTATATCAGCTTTTTGATTAACAAGATATTCAACAACACTAAGATGACCATTTTGTGCAGCTAAATGAAGAGGAGTCCGATCAAATATAAAAACTCAACACAGGTTGTTTTTGCATTTATATCAGCTTTTTGATCAGCAAGATATTCAACAATATATATAAAACCTTTTTCAGCAGCCATATGGAGACAACTGTAAATATAGTAGTCTTCGGCTTGAAAATAAGCACCTTGTTTTAGCATATATTCTACAACCCTAAGATGATGATGTTTAACAGCATAAAAAAGAGGAGTATGATTAAATCTAAAAACTCTACAAATTTATCTTTTAAATTTATTTCAGCTTTTTGATTGACTAGATATTCAACAACACTAAGGTGACCATATAGAGCAGCCTGATGAAGAGGAGTCTCGTTAAATATCAAAACTCAACCTTATCGGTTACCACATTGATATCAGCTTTTTGATTAACTAGATATTCAACAACATTAAGATGACCATTTTCAGCAGCTAAATAAAGAGGAGTCCAATCAAATATATAAGCTCAACACTTGTATTTCTTGCATTTATATCAGCTTTTTGATTAACTAGATATTCAACAACACAAATATGGCCATCTTTGGCAGCTAAATGAAGAGGAGTAAAATTCAATACAAAAACCCAACATGTTCACCGATTGCATTTATATCAGCTTCTTGATTAACTAGATATTCAACAACACTAAGATGACCATTGCTTGAAGCTAAATGAAGAGGAGTCTTTTCATATCTATCTTTTGCATTTATATCAGCTTCTTGATTAACTAGATATTCAACAACACTAAGATGACCATTAGCAGCAGCTCTATGAAGAGGAGTAAAATTCAATATAAAAACTCAACACTTGCATTTTTTGCATTTATATTGGCTTTTTGATTAACTAAATATTCTACTACACTAAGATGACCACTATTAGCTGCATAATGAAGAGGAGTAAAATTATATTCGCCTTTTGCATTTATATCACATCCATTTTCTAACATGAAAACTAATAATTGTAGGTGTGAAAACTTCGATGCTTCACAAACAAGAATTGGTGTTATATAATGTTCGC